>Ga0111541_10000026_pt1 | contig 45510 bp, 69 predicted proteins | sample Knorr_S7_td_DCM__FD_83039 | JGI IMG/M metagenome (GOLD analysis project Ga0111541, IMG submission 83039) | Marine microbial communities from Southern Atlantic Ocean transect - Knorr_S7_td_DCM_ad_131m_LV_B (version 2) (version 2) | ecosystem: Environmental > Aquatic > Marine > Oceanic | place...
GTGGGAGGTTGGATTAATGTATACCAACAAGTAAGGGGCATTGCTACATTAGTAGATTTTTACCTCACTGTCCGAGACCCGACTGGTAAGTCGATTCACGTTTTCAACGTGCAGCACCACCTGTGTCTCGTCACCTTAACTAGCCTTATGCCAGCAAGTTTGATTCAGTCACTCCCGTGTCGAGTTCGTCAACCCAACAAAAGTATTATAACACTGTGCCCCTAGGTTGTCAAGCTACTGTGTAGAGTCTTGCTAGGGATGTAAAAATGAGCAGCCAGACTAGTGTCTTTTGAACGAGTAGTAGAGTAATCATCTTCCCATTGGGACAATGCCCATTAAGTATTCGAGTCCTGTATTATTAGTACAGAAGTCAACAGCGTTTGGATGTGCTTGTAACTCAGGTACGTCCTCTTTTGCATGTGTTATTGCTTCGTACGAGTCGTGTGCATACTCGCAAATCTCATAGAGATTTTCCTGACTATCGTGATAGCCAACAGTATAATGGGGCATGATCTTTCAATCCCAGAACATATATTATTTATAGCACAGTTTGGGTATAATTGCTTAGTTCAGTGTGGACTTACTGACACTGGTACGTATGGTCTAAAATCATGGCACTTAAGTTTTCTTTTAAAGATAATAGGTATGCTTTTTGTTCTATATCTTTACACAATGGCAGATAGTCTGACACTATATCGTGGAGCATTCTAGTCTCCTCGATACACATTTCTTTTACACAGCACCAGTCATCATTCATGTAATCCTTCCTGTAATTTTTCAAGTGTTTGTTTCATGTGCATGAATATAGTATTCATATCAGTGTCACCAAATCCCATCTTCTTACTCTGTTCAAGTAACTTTACCTTCATCTGCTTTGCTTCTTCATCATCGGATAAAGACATGCGAGTAAACATTACTTGCTGCTTCTCTAATAACTCTTTCAGTTTATCAATATGTTCAAACATGTCAAGGGCTTGTAGGTTACCCACATCTTTGATAGTATTATACAGATCAGTCTGAAGTTGGAAGATCTCTTCCATACTTTCTTTAACCTGTTCTGAATCAAAGAATCTAGACATAGTTTTCTTGTACCTGTTGGATTAAATGATTTTTATATTTAGATTTGTTAATATTTAGAAAGGGTTTATACTTCTTAATCTTCCTACCAACCAGTTTCCATACGGGATCATCTAATAACTTGTCATAATCTTTTACATAATCAAAGCAGTAATCATATATCACCATGTTTTCTAAAGATATATTACCTGCAAGATGCTCCTTTAATATAGGTGGGTGACCTTTACTAGCATCAAAGAACTCTTCATAGTCATACTGTTCCATCATAGTATGAGACTCTTGCTTAAACTTATAGAATAAACTTTGTCTTGTATGCTCCCATGCTTTATAGTTTAACTCACCCTTCAACTTCATCTCTGCTATAGCATATGATATCTCATCCATGGTTGCAAAGTTTGCCAAGAAATAACGCTTGAGTTCCTTGTCATCATACTTCCTCGACATCATCTCAAAGAAGTAACGATCCTTTCTCTTATAGAATGAGTTTATATTAGCACTAACCTTACCTTTAAACTTGAAGTAGTCATAACTATCCTTAGTAAAATGATTCCTCAAGGATAGGTATAATTGGTAGGTCTCAAAGGGATTCATAGAGCAAGCTTAGCACGTGTAGTTCTCTTTAGATAGTTAAGGTTAGAAGCATTCATCTTTAACTTCTCCTTCAACGGTTTAGATATCAACTTGTTAACAGATTCAATCTCTATACCATTCTGTTCACAGTAGTGACAGATAGCCTCTATGTAATTCATACTAGCATTGTCTTTCACCAAGGTCTCTATGTCATTGGAAAACTTATCCTGACATAGAAACTTTGATTTAATAACCGCTTTCATCTCAGCCTTTTTCTTGATACTCATTGAGTTTCTCCGTGATAAATTTTTCAATGTACTTGATTAGTTTTTGCATGTAAGTTTTCTTATCATACTCCTCGTAAACTTTGACCTCACCATTCTCACATGTCATGATGATAACAAGTTTCTTTACAGGTATGTCAGTCAACTCATAGAACATACATGCATAAGCTGCTGCCTGTACAAAATAGTTCTCGATCCAATCCCTAGGTTTAGGTTTTGCTGCTGTCTTGAAGTCAATGATTGCTAACTCACCTTTGTATTCTGCTATGCAGTCTACAGTTCCAGCAACTCCAAGTTCTTTAGAATATAAACTCTTCTCAAGAGCATAGATGTTATCTATATTGTCAAGCGTTTTGATTGCTTGTTTAAATAACATCTTAGAACCAGGTGTGTCAGGTTCTACTTCTTTGTTGAGTAAATGATTCTCTATCAGGGTGTGTACTTTAGTACCCCTGCTAGTAGATCTCTTGGTGACTCTGTTAGCTTCCTCTTCACCTACTCGCTTACGCCAGTCAATAAAGATCTGTCTATTATACCATGAAGTAACAGATGTGATAGACACTAAAGGTTTATCATCTACATCATAATAACGTACACCATCTATAGTCTTCCTACTCAGGGCAGGGAGTTCTATATCTTTGTGCTGGAACATTACAAACCTAGTTCAATTTTATTAAGAATGTAACTCTTAACTAAACCAGATCTAACGATGTCATCAACAGTAAATTCTATTGAATCAAACTCAGGCATTGCTGAAAGGATCTTCATGAAGTCGAGAATACCATTCTTCTCATTGGTCTTTGTAAGATCAGTCTGTGCTGCGTCACCGCAGAACATTATCTTACAGTTCTCACCAACTCTTGTTATTATACTATCTAACTCGTGAAAGTTCAAGTTTTGTGACTCGTCCACAATAATAATACAATCATCAAGTGTAGTACCACGTATGAATGATGTACTCCAGAACTTAACAGACTCCTGTGCCTTTAGGTTACCCCATAACATTTCAAAGTCTTGGTCTGTAGGTAGTTCAAACATATACTTAACCATATTCTTATAAGGAATCTGGTATAGCATAGACTTATCTTCATGGTCACCAGGTAGAAACCCAATCTCCCTAGTAGATACTAAAGATCTTACTACTACAACCCTATTGTAGGGTGTCATAGGGTTAAGAACTTCTTGTAGTGCTAGGTATAACATGATAAATGTTTTACCTGTACCAGCAGCACCATAAGCATAGACATTCTTTCCTTCTTTGTAGGAATCAAATACCTTTTTCTGATTATCAGTGACAGGGTTAATCTCTATCATCATGTCAGTATTAAAAGGTTTCTTCCTTCTAAGTTGACGATCAGACATGTCAGCAAGTTTAGATGCTGTAGTTGTACGTTTCTTTCTTGCTGGCATTACATATACCTTCCATTCTGTGGCTTAACTTTAGAACCAGGTACTTGACCTACCTTAGATAGAACTTCATTCCATCCACCATCTGTCTTACTATAAACATCTCCCGTACCACTGACTACTCCACCTGAGCCTGCTGCCCAATCTTTATCCCAATCAGGGTTCTCCTTTCTCCAAGTATCATACTCCTTCATAGACATGGATAACTCTTTGGTGTCACCTGTCTTCAAATTTTTAACTGGATATGTAGGCATGTGATGTTAACAATGTGTAGTATTTATTTGGTAATGATAACTTTACGTTTTACCTTTTGTTGGATAGCAGCACTGAAATGTAGTGGTCGAGCAGTACACATGTTGCAAACTTTCTCTGGTATTGTACTACTCCTACAAAACTTTGTCAAATCCTCATCACTACAGTCAACCGAGACACCATCTACAATATACTCTTGCCATTGTGGGTCATCTTCCTGTTCTGTGACTGACAATAACTCCCTTAGAAATGCAGTGTTAGGACACTTCCACAACTTACTATTATATAACTGAGCATTAGGACATGAGCAAGCGTTATAACTTTTACTAATACTATTATGGTTGTAAGGATATACTTTATTGTCCTTCTTCTTTATACTATTGAACCACCTATCCTTTCCAGTATGGTGTTCGGTCACCAGTACCTTGGGATGATTAAACTTTCTAATGATATCTTCTATCTCTGGTAGATGAATACTTATCCTTAAGTATACCTTTGGATCCTCTAGTACTCTTTTGATCCAGTCTTCATTCTGTAAGAGTAGTAACCCATTGGAATAAAGATAGACAGCATTATCAGTACGTGATCTACATGCATTGACAATCTCCTCACATCTAGGATTGAGTAAAGGTTCTCCACCTATAATAGATATCCTTTCAATATCTATACGTGGTAGTATTTTATCTAGGTCTTCAAGTAGTACATCAGTACCAACCTTAGAGCCTGGTGCGAAATAATTACTGAAATGATTGCAACCCTTACACTGTAAGTTACAGCCTATGGTAGCACTGACATCAAGTATCTTTAATCTTGGGATCATAATGTGCTAGATATGCAGCACCGATAGCAGTACCACCATCATGTGCTATGGGTTCAGCATAAAGATTTATGCCAGGAAAATGCTTCTTGATCTTGTAGTTGACTACACAATTTAGGAAGCACCCACCTGATAGTACTATGTTATTACACTTACTCTTACTCAATGCTAACTCGACTAATTGGATTGCTCTTTCCTCCCATCTAGACTGGACAGTGTATGCTGCATCTTTTTTAGGTGTGTACTCAGTCATATTATATAAATCTACTGTCTTACAACTACCATAAGGTGCTAGACCCATGACCTTACCAGCATCATCACCATTGAAACCACAATGCTTTGCTACCTCTTCAAATAATTTACCTATACCAATATCATCTTCAGTATGATACTTCTTATGTAATGTTCTCCAATAAAATCTCCTACCAGTCTTAGCATGAGTGATAGTCTCTATCTCCATGCCATCATCATGCATAGAACCATTACTATCTACTACAATACATGCAGCCTCTTTAAAACCTGAGTTATAAAATCCACATGCAGTATGAGTTAGATGATGCTGTTGTCTGAAGTCAAGTCTCTTAGAATCAGGGAATAACCTTTTGATATGTTCAATGTCCTTAGTAGAAAGCATCTTCTTCTCAGGTAGAACCCAATAGGAATCTGATAGTGCAATAGCATCTACCTTTTTGTCCTTGATGTAATCATATAGTTTGTCCACCCTGTAGTCTAACTTCTTCCTTGTAACCCTTTCAGACTCAAGGTAGAACTCAACCTTACCTTTGTTTAGGTAACAGATAGAACCGTTGTTGGATATATTAATGCCAAGTATCTTCATGGTTCCTCAAATGGTTTAACGATTGCTCTACGAATCTCAGGAAAGTATAGCACCTTAATATCTGTACTATAAAATGTGTCAAGTGCATCCTGTGGTGTCTCTACCAGTGGTTCACCTGCCTTATTAAATGATGTGTTGAACACCATAGGAACTTTAACATACTTATAGAATGCTCTGATGACATCATAGTATAGTGGGTTCTGTTCTCTTGTTAGTGTCTGTATCCTACATGTATTAAAGTGTAGGACACCAGGTATTATATTTTGTGTATCTTCTAGTGCATCACATGCATACATCATAGATGGTGTCTCTTCCATCCCTGCTAGATCAAACCAGTCTTTAGCAGACTCTTGTAATACTGTAGCAGCAAAAGGTCTGAAAGATTCTCTACCCTTAAGGGCATTCATCTTCTCCTTTGCTTCTGGATCCCGTGGATCATATAATATAGATCTATTACCTAATGCTCTTGGTCCTGCTTCAGATCTTCCTTGAAAGATAGCAACAGGATCACGTTGTAGTATGTGTGTTGCTATCTCTTCAGGTGTAATCCTCTTCAGGTCTGGGTCAAGATCATGTGGTATATCATATGTCGGACCTGTTAATAAGTTCATTCCCAATCAAGTGCTTCTGATACTGTAGGGTACTGTTCAATGAAGATCTTTTTACATTCTTCTGCTATTAACATGTGCTCTTTCTGAGTACCGTTAGCAGATCTTAGATTGATATAATGAATCCAAGAACGTATAGATCCTGTCATATATATCCGAGTAGGAGTAGCTAATGGTAGAACAAATCTAGCACACTCTTTAGCAACACCTTGCTTCAACATAGATTCATACAATGCCGTAGAAGAACTAAACAAAGTAATCATCTGTCTATTAAACTTATCAACCATCTCTGGGTCAAGATCATCAGTAGAATTCTGACGGTTCTTTGTGTCCTGTCTACGTAGTTCAGGTAGTTCTATGTTACCTAGAGATGTACTCTCTGCATATCTCTGGGAGAACTCTTGGAATGTAAATGATCTGTGCCTTAGTATCTGTGCAGCAATACCTCTAGTAGTCTCTATCTCAAGAGTCATACTTGCTTGCTCAAATATAGACCAGTGTTGGTGCTTAATACAATACTTTAAAAGACCTGCATAGTTTTCATTGTCTTGGTTGTTTGGATTAGATACCCTAGCAACGTATGCTATGGTCTTCTCAGCATCAGGAGTCTGAGTTATCAGTTTTACAGTCATAGAGTTGTTGTCTTTTCTTTGCCTTCTTAAGTAACTTCTTTTGTTCTCTTAGATAGTGAAGTTCTTTTTCATCATAGAGTTCAGGGTGCTTAAGGGCATGCTTGATTAACTTGATTGATTCTTTATATTTCATAGATGATTTTAAGATAAAAAAAGGAGGATGTCAACCATCCCCCTTATCGAAGTTACTATTTAGTTTTGTTCAAGCAACAAGTTCTTTCTCGAACTTGATTCCACGGTAGGTCTCTTGAACCTTCTGTGTTTTTACTTGCTTGCTATCGTTGGTGTCGTACTTAACACCACGGTAAGTGACTTGTGCCATTGGGTTTCTCCAAAGTAGTAGGGATTTTTGCCCCGTTCCTTCAGTCAACTTGTGCGTCCTCAAACACACACCCTTCCTCAGTATTCTCTAGTATCGTCTCAACAATTTCAGCACGATGCTCAACTGTTGGTCTGATTCTATTGATTAAATCTTTAGCAAAATCACACTCCATTGGACTGGATAATGCTATAAGACTAAGGAGAAGTCCGTGCATGGGATGAACGATCCGTTCCGAGTCGGCTTACTTGCGACCTCTTATGAGGTTGAACGTATGTGTTAATACTAACACAGTTATATTATATAGTCAAGCTTACATGTTCAAATTGAACACTTTTTTTGCGTTGCCATACATGAATTTCTGTTGTACATCCTTGTCTAGTCCACCTACCATGGTTCTTACGTTACCTATTAAGGTATTGTAGTAATCAGGTTGCTTGAGGAAGAATCTTAGTTTAATATCAGACCCATACATCATTCTATCAGGCCACTTCTCAATAAACTTTGCCCACCTTTCCTTAAACCTATAGTCCATGTCATTAACTATGTGTAGGTCATGGAACTTCCAATAGAATCTCCATGAATCATGGGTCATAGTCTTGACCTGTGAATAGAAATTATCACAATGCTTAAAGACTTCATCTAATTTCTCAGGTTCCATCATACTATTATGTGACAGTATGAAGTCTGCATGTGGATACTCTCTACAAATTTCCTGATACCAATCCATATACTTCTGTGTATCATCCACATCTATGGCAGAATTATATGGTTCTACATGCAAGAAAATAGGAACCCTATGCTTATTAACTATAGCAAATACTCTATGTAAATTGGGGTGGTCAATATCAATAGTAACTTTCTTTTGTGAATGTTGTTTGTCAGATAGTTTAAGTTGTTTATACTTTACTGTCTTATCCCAGTGCATAATACCCACCTCACCTACACCAATACACTCACCATTAGTAAGTCTCTGATCAATACGATCTATTCTCGATGGTGCTTTCTTAAGGATCCTATCCCTATCCCACTTTGTATCTGCAACAAAATGTGGACTACAAAGTGCTGAGTAAGTACTATGTTTCTTACCATACTCTATTGCTACATCATCACCTTCAAGGTTCTTAATCCTAGGTGTCTCCATGGTGATGGCATGCTTGACATCAACAGACTTTATTATACCTGGTAAATTTTTAGAAGTTATGTCTGGTTGCCTACCCTTCTTTGATATCCAATTCTCAACTCTACCATACCCTATGTGGACATGCTGTAATGAATCTATGATAGGACCATCATAAGATTTACCATTCTGACGTTCAGGTAGTGACTCTAACTGACTAATACTTCTAAGTTCTTCTAACCTATGTCCAAATCCCTTCTTCTTAACAGCAGTATCAAAACTGTCTGGTGCAACTGTCAAGAATGACAGTGCAAGGGCAAAGAGTTTCATTTTTTACGTGGTTTTTTAGGTTGTTGAGATTGCCAGAGTTTAGAATTAACAGTTCCCTTAGTGTATCTTATCTTTTGAAGACCTGCCTTGTAGGTATCATAGTAGTGATCAAATATTTCTACTGTTGACATTGCTACAACAATATCGTGATGCTCTTTCTCCTCATGGGAGTAGGTCACCACGTAACTATTTCTAGGCAGGCCAGTGTTATCAACCTCATCAAGGTTGCACTTCTCATGTATTATATTCATTAACTATCTCGCCAATTAATCTCAGGATATGCTTGCTCTACTACACTACGTGTAATACGATACTTAGATTGAAGTTCTTTATCCTTAACAAGAAGAAGTAATGCTGCTTCATCTGCATGTAAAGACTCAAGCAACTGAACAAACATAGTCTCACGTTTCATCTGAGATAGTTTGTTGTTGCCACCAGTCACAAAGTTATACAATGATCTGTACTCATGTAGTAACCTAGTATGACCTGGTGTATTAGCAGGTGCTTCATTCACTTTGTAAGGTACTTCACCTTCAGGTATAGCACTACTAATACCTTTGTCAAAGTTCCAGATGAGTAATGCTTTTACATCATCTCTTTTATGTTGCTTAAGCAACTCAACCTTTAGTGGAACTGTCTTCTTGCCATGTACTGCTTTGAACAGTTCAGAAACTAAAGGATTATCAGGAAGTTTAGCCATAGTTAGTCGTCATCTTCATAGTTAAGTTTTTCAAATCGAAAAGCGATGATCTCATCAGGTAATGGATTACCGTTTTCATCGTAGCATTCAGGATGTGTGTACTGAGGTGTCACATCATTTATGTATGCTCTGTACAGATACCCTATCACTAGACCCAATCCTAGTGTTAGTATTCCTATCATAACAGATAATGAAATGAATACTACGTTGGTGTCCAAGGTCATTGTTCTTCTCCATGTTACCTGTCTTTTATTTCTAGGTAGAAGGTTAATTCCTTACGGAAGAAAGGAAATCTACCAAACTTGATAAGATTTTGTGTCCTCTTCCTCCTTAGTAGAAGCTCTGCACCTTTATTTATTGAGTCTACAGGATTTTGTTTTCCTGTAGGAATTTGATGGTGTCTGTACATCCTCCGACTTTTTGATCTCCTATCACTATTTGTGGAAAGGTTGATCCTTCACCGAACTCTTCGTAAAAAGATTTCCTTGTGAAGTCTCTGTTTAGTTCGTATTCTACGTGTTGGATTTCCAACTGGGTGAATAACTGTTTTATTTTAACACAATATGGGCATCCTTGTCTACTGTATACGGTGGCAGCTGCTAGTGACATATGATAGGTTAAAAATTTATTTATTTGAAAAAGAACAGGTAGATAAGACCAGGAATTATGATGAAGAACTGTGGTAAGAAGTTGGTTACTATAGCACGTTCATTCCATTTGATCCCTACGTATGTCCACCCTGCTGCACCAATTAATTGTAGCAGACTGTTCCATGGGGTCAATCCTAGCACATGAAAGACCATAGCGACAAGTATTGTACCTGCACTAAACCATTTGACAAACCTTACCCTTCGGAATTCTCTTTGGGTTCCTTTGGAACTAGCGGAGTTGTTTTGACTCTTGCATCGTAAGGTAGCCCCCATTCTGGTGTTTTTCTGTCTGGCCATTTCATTTCAGGTTTGATAACCGTACATAGTATATCACAAAAAGGAAGAACCTTTTTATATGTCACAGGACACTCAGAGTCTAACATATTTGCTTCATTAGAAAACTGTTGACTCTTTCTCCATACTTCTTGGGAATACTTGTGGTCATTCTCTTCAGAGAATTCATCATCTTTATAATCCCTAAACATGGGTGAGTATTTCCATCTCTTATCTGCTTGGAAGTAGCACATTACACCAAACTGATCTCTAATCCATTCAGTACTCATGTAATTCCAAGTAGCATTAAAATTATAAGCAAAGTTCAGCATGTTATAGTTCTGTTCCTTAATACATGCCATGATCCTACTTTGATTTTGGAAGTGGGTGTAGTCTGGATAGGTTATATTAAAACCACCCAACTGATACCACCATGCAAAGCATGCATCATCAGGTCTATAGATCAGCATTATCCAATCGTTAGGATACTTTTCTCTTATCTCAGGTAGTTTATTTGCCCACTCGTGGGACTTAATTAACTTACATCCTTTATGGTCTTTGTCTACAAATGCTTGGTCTACATAATCTCCATCAACTATAGCTTCAAACTCCATACCTTGACCAAAGTATGCACCCTTATGAAATCCTTTAGGTGATGCTGTGTAAAGTTAGCATTGCACATGTCTCGCTCACGACCTGGTGCAAGTCTATCTGTAGTATTAAAATTAACAGGGCATTTATCTTCTATCTTAGCAGCAACCCCTGCCCATCTAGATCCTGGTGCTCCTGTACACCAGACCCTTTCAGGTAATTGCATTCCACTATCAGTAGTACGGCTAGAATTAGATACCTTATGCCAACCTGAACCAACATTACTATTGTCTAACCTAAAAGCTTCATCCATAATAACGCCATCACAATTTGTTTTATTTATGGTCTAAATATAAGTACATATTATATTATATAATGAGTATATATCAGCCTTGGGATCGTCTTACCTCTTGTGTATTAGGATCATTATATCCACCAGAATTCTACAGCACTATAAAAAATGGTAAGATAAGATATTATATGGAGAAGATCGCAGAAGAAACCTGCGAAGATCTAGAAAAATATGCTAGTTTGCTAAGAGGACTGGGAGTTAAAGTAATAAGAGCAGAGATCAGTGATAATATAGAAGATCATATCGTAGGAACTCCAGATGGATCCGAAAAAGAAACAATAAGGATACCAGCACCACCACCATTACACGTCTGTAGACAGATGGGATGTATAGGTGAAAAATTTTTCATGGCGACATGGAATATGAATACTTTGAAGGGAGAATATATTACTGACAGAAGAAAACTACACCGTGACTATGTGCTACAAGAACATAGTATGGTAGGTAAACCTATAAGTATATTAAAACTAGCACAGTGTGTAGACTTTCCTAAACCCAAATTTGAAACAGCATTCTATCCATGGAACCCACTGATAAAACACTTAGAAGATGCTGGTACTGAGATAGTATATGATAGGTATATCAATACAAGTACATGCTTACAGATAGGTAGAGATCTATACTTCAACATGCAATACATGTTGAATGAAGAAAATAGAGTTGAATTTAAAAAGAAACTTGAAGAACTATTCCCTGACCGTAGGTGTCATCTACTAGACCTTGAAGGACATACTACTAAGACAGTAACAATTCTAAAACCAGGTATCATATTGAGTAGAAAGAACAAAAGAATATATCAAAACACATTTCCTGATTGGGATGTGGTATATACAAGAAAGATGCCACATAGATTACAACTTAAAAAGAAAGTAGATCTATCTTACAGACGCTATGCTGAAGCTTGGTGGATGGATGAAGATATTAAAGAGAATCAGGAAGCAGTAGAGAACTTTGTGAAGGGATGGTATGAAGATACCCAAGGTCCATGTAAACACAAAGAGAACTTATACTTGTTCCCCCAAGATTTATTTGTAGTTGATGGTGAGAATGTAATAGGTCCTTCTGTGACTAATGTTAATAGAATGGCTATAGATTATCTTAAATCATATGGAATGAAATACCATGCTATTGATATAAGACATCTACCTTTGCTAGTTAATACAGGACTAGATGGTATAACAGTACCGATATCACGTGAGAATAATGGTATGGAAACATTATTTCCTGAAGACCACGAACCCTTCACAGTTAACCGTCATGGTGGTACAATATACTCACATAAAGGGACAGGTAAATGAATAAGGGACAAAAAATAGAAGCAGCCCGAGAAAGAATAAAGGAACTGCTTCTGTTAATAGAATATTGGGAGAAAGATAAGAAGTAATGCTGTATCGAAATGAAATAAATGTACCAGAGTTTCAAACTTGGAAAGAAATTTTTGTAAAAAGTAAAAAATATTTACAACTTTCTGATTTATTTTATGACTCAGACAATACGTATGGTCTAAAATCATGGCACTCTGGAACTACTGACACTGGATTGGCATTAGCAGAACAATTACAAATAAATCCTAGAGATAAACACTTTCAGAAAAAAGATATTGGTAAAAATCTGTACACAGTATTTTGGTATGAATGGATTCTCAATCAAATAAACTGTGATGATTTAGTTTTTGATATTGGATGCGGTAACCACCTCTTCAAACCTTTGTATTCTAGTTACAATTTAATTGGAACAGATAAAGCAAAATTTTCTTATGACATACAAGGATATTTAAGGGATCTTGATGAGTATAAAGGTAAATTAAAATCTGCTTTTTGTTTTAATTCTATACATTTTGGTGATGACCAAGACTTCAAATCAAATCTTGAGTATTTGTCAGGTTTATTGCAACCAAATTGCCTTGCAGTTGTTACTGTGAATCATCTTATGATCAATAGATGTAGGGAGAAGAGTATTGATAATAAAATAGATTCTGTAAATCGTATCTATGATACCACCTCACAATCTGATAAGTATGATCTAGTATACTTTGAGTCTATGATAGAATATCCCCATGTCAAAGGTGGACTTGTTGGGGATATTCATATGGTAATCAGATCACTCTTGTAGTGGACTACCTGTTCTAAAACCTTTATTGATAGTTGAAAATATTTTTTGTATCTGATCTGCTTTGATCTCATCCATTGCTATAGATGCTCTGCATTTCTCTGGCAATGGTGGTTGTTGATTATTGTGTGTGAAAAAATCACCTGACATGGATTAAAATGGAAGTCTACATCTTAATTTATCATGGTTTACTCATAAAAGTACCTGTTTTTTATAATATCTTTAGGGTTCCTTAAAGTTATGACAAAAAAAGCACCCATTTCTGGGTGCTTATGCTTACTACTCTAAGATATGTCTGCACATCTTTCGTGCATGTGGGTTGGGGCTATAGTCAACAATACATTCAAAGTATTCGGACATTACTTCTTGGGTTATGTCGGGTGGATGATCGGCAGAATGTTTTGTGTACTGTAGTTGATTGTGTGAAACTAGGTTGTGCATGAAGCCTCCTATTCTTCAAGTATTTATGTCAGGATTCTAACATAAAGGTTCTTATGTTAATTAAAATTTATACCTAGTGTCAACTTTAACTTCCCAATTTCTATCACCATTTTTCCACATGTTCTGTACTGATGGTCTTACTTCAAACTTTTCAGTTACCCTAGCTCTAGCACCTACCTGAACAAGAGTGAATGATTTACCAGTAAGGAAGTCTTCTCCGTCCTTAGTAACAACACCCTGTCCTAGTTCAATAAAACCATCGATGCCATCATCAAGTCTATCTGCATACCCTAGTCTTACTTCTTGAACTTGTTTCTTGTAACCGTCTTCGTTACCTCTGAACTCACTGCTAGTTCTTATGTACGATTGACCAGCGAATGCTGGTGTGGCGATGGCAAGACCTAGTACAGTCAGTGCTAATGATTTCATGGATCAGTTGGATTTGTTTATGCATATATTATAGCACATAGAAACCCTTTACACAAAAAAATACCCCGAAATTTTTTCGGGGTATTATGGAAACTAATATTCGATTTTGTTTTACCCTATTGAAGGTGCAACGAGTGCAACCTCTGATATTTCAGCAGCAGCAAGGTCAAGTGGGAAGTTGTGTGCATTTCTTTCATGCATTACTTCCATACCTAGGTTTGCTCTGTTCAATACGTCACCCCATGTAGGAACAACCTTACCAGATGCATCAACAACCGACTGGTTGAAGTTAAATCCGTTCAAGTTGAATGCCATGGTGCAAATACCCATTGATGTTAACCAAACACAAATCACAGGCCAAGAAGCAAGGAAGAAGTGTAGTGAACGTGAGTTATTGAATGAAGCATACTGGAATATAAGACGACCAAAGTAACCGTGTGCAGCTACGATGTTATATGTCTCTTCCTCTTGTCCAAACTTGTATCCGTAGTTCTGAGAATCTAAACCTGTAGTCTCCCTGATCAGAGAAGATGTAACAAGTGATCCATGCATAGCAGAGAAGAGTGCTCCTCCAAACATACCTGCAACACCTGCCATATGGAATGGGTGCATAAGGATGTTATGTTCTGCTTGGAATACGAACATAAAGTTGAACGTTCCAGATATACCTAAAGGCATTCCATCAGAGAATGAACCCTGACCGAATGGGTATACTAAGAACACTGCAAAAGCAGCAGATACTGGTGCAGAATATGCAACGCAGATCCAAGGTCTCATACCTAAACGATATGATAACTCCCACTGTCTGCCCATGTAGGCACTAATTCCGATAAGGAAGTGGAAGATAACCAATTGATACGGACCTCCGTTATACAACCACTCATCTAAGGAAGCAGCTTCCCAGATAGGATAGAAGTGAAGTCCAATAGCATTGGAAGATGGAACTACAGCACCAGAGATGATGTTGTTACCATACAAGAATGAACCTGCTACAGGTTCACGGATCCCGTCAATATCGACAGGAGGAGCAGCGATGAATGCTATGATGAAGCAAGTAGTTGCTGCGAGTAAGCAAGGGATCATTAAAACCCCGAACCAACCAACATAGATCCTATTGTTGGTTGAAGTTACCCACTCACAGAACTCTGACCATCCAGATAGCAAGCCTTGCTCTTTACGAGTAATACTTGTCATTGAATTTTAAAAGAACGTTTTGAGATAGGTAGTATAAAGACGGATTGGTCTGCCTAGTCTTGGTAACGGCAGTAAAAAACAGTCAGCAAATGCTAACCGATCTATTTATTATAAACTTTTGTTAAGTATTTGTCAAGCCTTCAAAATGCTTTGCCTTGTACCAGTCATACCATTCATTAACTCTTCGCTTCGCTTTAATATGTTCGGGGTCTCTTGCCCACTGCATCACATCCTCTTTAGTCTTCCAAGTTGATACGGTTATTTCTACCCCTTCAATCACTTCACTTTCCATGCTGACGAAACCATCTAAGGTCTCAGCACTAGCATAAAGATCACGATTGTATTGCTCATACTCATCGTTCAAATCTTTAACCTTACCTATGAATAAAACTTTATACATTATAAAATCCAAGCCCAGTCTACCATGTCTCTTGATCTATCTAGTCTTTTATTATGTCCACGACTATTAAGTTCTGGAACGTCTACTCTTATAGATCCATCTTCTTTAGTCCTAAAGTGTGGACCTTCAGCAACCTCATGCTGATCTTCTATCCACTGTCTCAACTTCTCTTTATCATACGGATGACCCTTTGCCCTATCCATCCACTCCCATAAACTTATAGAATTAGTTTTCATAAAGCAAACACATCCTGGTTTTGATATCCTATAGATTTCATCTAAGACTTCATTGGTATGTTCCATCCAAATATGTGAACCTATACAGATGATACCATCAGCTATATTATCTTTCAACTGAGTATTTCTCATATCATTTAAAAGATTAACACCAGGATAGGGAAATATGTCTACGTTGACTAAGTTTTTTATAAACCCTTCAAAGATACAACAACCAGAACCCACATCAACTACACACTCAGACTTATCTAAGAAAAATCTATGAGAAATGTGCCTAAGATATCCACTGGTAGAATACCTATGTAATATTTTAGCCCTTAATTCCTCTGGAGTATAAGTCTCCATAAGTTCTCTAAACTTATGCCCTTTCTTTTCAGGTAATACTTGTTGCCTATTGGGGTCTAAAAATCTATCAATCTTTGGTCGTATTATCATTCGTTTGTACTCTTAAGATCTCTGGTGAACCTACGCTTCTGTAATAGTATCTCCCGTTTCTGTCTACGTTTCCACTCATCAGTCTGCTCTTCCTTAGTTCCACTAGAATTAGTTTGATCTGACTTAGACCAAACAGCATCACGTATCCTCTTCATATCTTTAGACCACAACTGCTGTTGTCTCTTAAGGTTCCTCATGGTAGGAGAACTCATAAGATATTCTTGCATCACATCAGGTGGTAACAAGTCATTGAACTCAAGCATACTAATGTGTTCATGAGTAGCATATATCTTAGGACTTAACTTAGCATACTGTTGCATGTCTGTTAAGAACTGATCACGTAGCCTCCACTGATCAATAGGACCGTGTCTAGGATGCTTACCTTTTCTATTCTTATTCTTCTCAGTAAATCTTAACTCAATACCTTTAACTAATGTCTCAGGTGGTTTGTTATGGACTCTGAAGATCTTTAAACCACTGAACTGTCGTGCAGCATCAAATGATATTTGATCCCTGTTAGAACCGATTAGAGACCACCTCCACCACTCATCACAAAACCTTCTGAATGATGTTGTACTCCTTATTGTTCTCCATATCATAGTACAGCATGGAGAAACGTATTCTTTAAAGTTATACCCCGCCTCAAATAATTTTTTAGTTAACCATATACCCTGTTCATAAGTAAAGAATGAACATAAGAATCCTTCAAGCATCTCATCATAGTATGAGAAGTCATAACAATGCTCCATCGTTGCTAGATCTAACGGGAACATCTTACGTGACTCGTCAGCAAACTCTTTAGTTAAAGTGTAGCAAGCATCTATCCATACTGTATTCTCACCCACCTCAAAACATTTGTGTGGATTAATCTTAGGGAATGCACTGAGTCTACGTGGGCACGTTTCCTTACTTAATTTTCTTACATCCCTATACTCCCATGGTTCTGGGTACTCATCAAGGGAACCGTCATGGAACATGACGTACTTAACTTTAGGATCGTAGTAGTTATTAGGTGGTATCCTATCGTAGTTATTAGTGATGCAACTATAAACTATAAAGTCATGGTCACCTCTAGTCTTAGTCAAAAAAGCTTCATGTAAATTATATGTCTCACTTACATCAGTACTATACCCCATCCCTGAGTCTACAGAGTTAAGCATCTCGTTAAAAGTATCTTGATATCCTATGTCAGCAAGATAACTTAACTTGTTAAGATTAATATTCTCTTGACCTGTTAGTTCTTTGATGTCAGATCTAAACTGTTTCCATTCTACTTGCTCCTTACCATTACTATACTGACCTGTGGTTCCTATGTTCTGCCAGAAGTCACGATAGAAACAGAAGTGAATAATGATCTCTGCTGGATGTGACATGTCAACGCTGACATCTGAATGAGTTATCTTCAGTGCTGCTGACCCTGCTAACTGATCACGTGGTCCACATATATTATAAAATTCCCACCATTTCTTAGACCATTCTTTTATCTTCTCAGTATTATTTCTCCACATAATACAACCAAAGATTGTCTTATGATTCTCGAAGTCATAATCAACCTTCTTCAATTCTTTTGTTAGTTTAAATATCTTCTCTTCATCTACCCACGACCTCAAATAATATTCAAGACATTCCTCAGTATAACTATGCTCTTCTGGATGTGTCAGAATGAAGGCATCATTTCTTTCTAATAACTTTTCAGAGATCCTGTAGAAATCCTCATTAAGAAGATGGAGCCTACTAGCATCAACCCAAACAGAAGGCTCATCAAAATAAAGGTGAGGATTAATCTTAGGATGTCTGGACTGGATGATTGGATCAGTTGAGTCACAATTAATCTCCCTAAACTTCCAAGGTTTCTGTGGTTTTATACTACCATCAGTAAAACATATGTATGTGTGCCCTTGGTCTTCAATCGAAGGTAGTTCACAATAATTATTAGTAATCGAAGTGTAGATAATCATTGGATCATGTTGTGTTCAATGTTGTAGACACCCATATAAAATGAATGCTCCATGTAATTAGTATATATTTTATAACTGAGACCAGTTATATCTTGCATCTTTTTAAGAAACTCAGTCTTTAGTTTCCATTGATCCTTACTACCATGTTGAGGATGCATACCTTTCCTACCTATCTTACCATAGAATCCAAGTGGTACACCAGATGCATTACGATCTTCTAATATTTGTGGTTTAATACCAGTCAGTTGTAGTGCAGCATCATATGATATCTGATCACGGTTACAACCTATCAAACTATACTCATACCATAGTTTATTAAACTCTATTGTCTCATCATTAATAGTTCTCCATACTATAGTACCAAGTGGAGAACTATACTTCCTGAAATTATAATCCAACTCCTTTAACTTACGTGTCAACTCCAGTCCATCTTCCATAGTAAAGAATGCACACAGGAATCCTTCAAGCATCTCATCATAGTAACTGAACTTAGATGCATGCCGTAGCATGGTAAAGGGAAATGACTTAGTACTATTCTCAACAAACTTTTCAGTGTGTTGGTAGCAACCATCTATCCATACAGTATGTGTTCCCTTCTCAAAGAAAAGATGTGGGTTTGCTTTGGGAAAGAAACTTAATCTCCTAGGACATTTAATGTCACAGTGTTCTCTTATATCAATACCAATCCAAGGATCAGGAATGTCGCAAGTGCCATCGTGAAAAATAACATAACGAACTTCAGGATCGTAATAGTTTTCGTTCGGGAGCTGATCATATCCATTAGTGATACATGTGTAGATAACCATGTCGGACTTATCAACAGGATCATTCTTATCAAATGGAAAGACTAAGGCATTCACTTTACCTAAGTCATTCTGAATACCATTGATATTCATTTGTACTACATGATCTACTGGGTTTGTCCTCATAGTATGTAGTGGTATAGGTACACCCAGATCCTCTAAGAACTGTTGTGATTCCTTCCACTGGTTTACATCACCCTGTTGGGTACATGTTAGTAAGCGTCCAGTCTTATTACCATACCCTAACAGCAACCCTGTGTCACTCCTGTTTTCTATAACCTTGTGGTCGGTAAGTGTAAGTTGCAGTGCTGCATCCATACTGAATACATCTCTGTTAACACCGTGTTTATAATACCACCACCACTTATTACAGAACTCGTCAGTGGATCCTACTGTACGCCACACTACAGTACCACAGTAACCTTTAAAGTCACTGAAACTATACCTATCTTTGGTCAGTAGTGCAACAAAATCTCTGAACTGGTCAACAGAATAGTATGCACACATGAATCCTTCTAGTGCTTGGTCAAGGAACAGCCACCGTAAAGGGTGTCTAAGAACTGTACATGGAAAGCACTGTAGTGAGAAATCAATAAACTCTTTAGTTAACTTATAACAACCATCAACCCATACAGCATGAGTACCATGTTCAAATAATATATGTGGATTTATCTTAACGTAAGATGCCACCCTCTTAGGGTCATCTATCATTGGTAAGTTTATTCTTCGCCATTCCCATGGTGAGTTAGCAGACCTCCTCATGTTCTCTGCTGAGTCTATGATACCATCAGCATCAGTAGTGTAGAACATGACGTAACGTACGTCAGGATCGTAGTAATTATCTGGGTTAATCTTATCATACCCTTCGGTTATACAAGTATACACAACAAGATCTTTCTTGTTTACTTCCTTTTCCTCTGCAATAGGAGTCTTATAACGTGATAACTCCACGTCACTTAGCATCTTGTTACGGTCAAAGGCAACCTTGGGACTAACACCATAGAACTTAGACATCTCCTTCACTAATTTCATAGTGCTACTGAATGTAGGTCTAGGATTTAACTTGTATGACTCACCATACTCTTTGATCCTTGTAGTCTTAGTAAGATCAACCAGTAATGGTGTACGTTCTGCCTTTATAGTTTCAAACTCTGCAAGTGAACTAGAGATCTGATCTCTATTCACACCTCGCATGTACCACTTCCTCCAAGACTCTGACCATGCATTAACCTCTGGTGTCAGGTGTCTGAATACTAAACAGTTAATGGTATGGTTGTAGTCTGCTGCTCTCATACCCTGACTAGCAACGTTCCTACTAAAATCTAGGCACTCTTTATATGTACTGAACCCATTGTAATATAACTTGGCGAACTCTTCTATAATAGTTCTCTTCTCTGGATGCTGCTGAAGCACCAGTTCTTTACGATAACTAAAAACATTCTTGAAGTAATCTACTATGTGTCTGGTGATAGTATAAGATGCATCAACCCACATAGTATACTCACCTGCCTTCAAGAAATGATGAGGCAGATGCTTTGGTAAATATGATCTCCTAACAGGACATTTAATATCCGATTCTAACTTAACAAACTTCCACTTACCCTTCTTCTTTATCTCACCATCATAAAAACAAACATACTGTATACCAGGGTGATAGAAATTGTCATCAGATATTTCATCGTACCCGTTGGTTATACAGGTGTAGATGATCACGCTTCAGATAGTACCTTCGATGTAACATTACCTGGTTCCCTTAAGAACCAACCAGTAGCAATATATTTAGGGTTGTCACCTACAAGAAATCCACCTCTATGCATGTGTGTATATGCAGCAGGCCACAGTACTACAGTACCTTCCGATGGATGTATTGCTTTCTTCTGGTATAGGAACTCAGTAGCACCACCTTGCTCTGGTTTTATATCATTAAGATATACCATCCATGTTAATACTCTATCCCTATACATGAACACACCATCTTCACAGTGCCACTTATGATATCCACCACCTGCTTCTGTCTTTTGTACCTTGGTAGTCCAAGAGGACACAGGGTCATTGTCTTGTGTCAATCCATTGTAGACACTGACATACTGTTCAAAGCACTGTCCGATATAACCATTCAACTTCATAGACAATGGTAAGTCAACAGTTTCAAGGAACAACTGACTGTCCTTTCTCTGCATACTACCTTCACCTTTGAACTGTTTAGCACCATCATTAAATGAGTGCTCATGTATCTCATACTTTTTCAGAGACCATGTTTCAAAGGATTCTATTAAGTCTCTGCACAAGTCTGCTGGTACATGGTTGTGAAAGACACCAATGTGATCAATTAATTCCATACGTTTGCGTAAATTTCAATAGAGTTGTCTTCCATCTCCCACTCTTCCTTGACTTGGTATCCCAAATCCTCAATGGTATGATGTATTGACATTCTAGCATACTGTTGAGTAATTTTCTCAAGAAATCTTAAAGGAGGAAGTGTCTGTTGCCATGTAGTTATGTCAGCAACAAGTTCATAGATTTCTGTGCTTTCATTGTATCTAAACCCTGCATCTTTTGCAAAACATATGTCAGCCATTTGAACTGGGTGGTTCTCAGCATGACTTGGGTTGTTGATTACAAGTTCTTGATTCTCCTTTACATCAATCTGGAGGATTTCTAGTACTTCTAATAGGATATCCTTATCCTTAATCTGTGTTTTGATTGTTGTGAAGTGTGACATCTGTTGTTTGTTTCCAAAAATTGTCTACGGGTTGAGCAAGGTAGGCTTCTGGTTTAAGTTTCCTTGACTGGACTTCTCCTAGTCTATTCTCTATCTCTTCGGTGAGTTTGATACACTCAGCATTTTCACCATTAATAACTTCCTCAAAGATAGTACCATCCTGACGAATAGTAAACTTAATTGTCCTTTCTTTTGCCATGATTTTTATTCCTGATAATTATACAGTTGTTTTCAAAGTCGGCTTTGAATTCCAAAGGGTCATCATGGTTCCAACATAACTCACCATACAGTGCGTTGAGTGTGGACATGTCTTCGTATAGATCAGTTGGAGGTTCCATTCTGTGCTTGGTTAAGGTATACTTGTGGTGGAATTCTCCCGACATATTCATCGAGTTCCATGAGTTGATCAATTTTTTGATCTTGTCCTTGCTGTATCCAGAAGTCAGCTAAAGCATTACGACTGTCCTTGTGGAAGATGTCAATGTGTTCTTCATGTATAGCAGACCCCATGTCTAACCTATAGTTAAACAATGGAGTAGCATAAGATTTACCACTATCAAGTATCAAATCTTCCGACACTGCACGTGGTCGGATGTTCTGATCTATCTTCCATGCTGAGCCACGATTATGTAACCGAAGTAACTTAGTGGCATGATGTCTTGTAATTATATAGCAAGCAGCAGAGAAGTCATTGACAAAGCGATGATGTAACTTAAGTGTTATACCATTAGGATTAATTATAGTAAACTGGCACGTATCAAAGTTGATAGGTAAGCGTTTCCTAACTTCTTTCCATGTGAATCCCCATGACTTAGCAGGTGTAAGGTCAACATCATCTTCCATGATGACCACCTCTTCTAGGTCAGTCTCTTCTACAAAGTATCTGATAGCACTAAGATGAGATATCACACATGCTATCTCACCTGAGTTCATACTAGGTGGAACAGATCCTTTAAGGTATGACGTTGGGTCGTCTTCCTTACCATCTATACCTGGAATTCTATGATGATCAGTGATACCCCAATAGGAAAACTGATCTTCCATATACTTCTTACGATCAGGGAACCTGTCTAAGTTGATCCATAATACATTAGGAAATCCAGCAAGTTTGTTAAGAGATTTATTCTTGTCCATTCTCCTCTTCCCACATAGCATCAAATAATTCTGGGTCTAAATCCCCCTGATATTCACCTTCAAGAATACATCTAGTCTTCATATACTCCTGAGTCTGACAGAACTTTAATAGTTCTTTAGGTTTTAACTTAATAAGTTTCTCATACAATTTTCTATTATCTTCTATGTGTGGATTGTTGAACCATGAATTAGATGTACGTTCATGTTCTAGATGCCATACCATATCTTCTATACGATATACCTTAGACAATCTACTGAACCTTTGGAACCTTTCATCATCCTCATATCCATATGCTTTAAAAGATTCTATCTCCATACCAAGTCTAATATACTCTTCTCTATCACAGAACTGAACGAATCCAAACTTAGCATCCCACTGTCTTTTGTTTGTGAATGCTAGGAAGTTAAAGTTACTATTGATAAACTCAGTTACCTGTTCATCGTTTGCTTTAACTTGGAACTGATAGTTACCCATACCATATGGGTAAACAAAATTAGCAGTGCCATCCCGTATGACCTGACATGCCTGACCATATACATTCTTAGGTAGTAAGATATCTGTGTCATAGTTAACAACTATATCTGTCTCAGCCTTCATCGTCATGTCATTGAGCATGCGAGTACGATGGAACATGTACTCCTCACTCTCCTCGTACATATAATTTAAGTTCTTTAAATTAAATGCTGGTACTGATTGCTCTAGTACTGGTAAGACATTCTCTTTGAACGTAGGTGTACTATCATTCTCTAACACCATCACGTTGGTATTAAAACCACGTAACAAATAAGTTAGAATTGTAATAGCATTCCTCATCCTATCCTGAGTCTCAATCCTCAGTGGAATCATAAACGTAGTATCCTTTAGATCTACGTACTCTTGCTCAACCCATTCAAGTTTTTCCATTAGATTAACTCCCAGTTATCACAGTATAAGTCAGACGTGTCATGGTTCTTTGTGTACCCAGTACCAAACCACTTCTTAGGTGCAATGATTTTCTTATCTGGGTTCTCACTTAACCATGAACCCCACCATGAGAATGATGAGTTAGCAATGATAAAGTCACTACACATAGACATCATGCACAAGTCTGCAAGATTATCTCCACCTTCTGATACAAGGAACCTGTCATCAGGGAACTCATTAGTACACCATTCAGGATCGTCAGAAAAAACAATAACAGTACGGGAAGAATCGAACTTCGCCAATGCAGCATCGTAGTATTCCTTTGGACAAGGGGGATGATTATCTGAGTTAGTTATATAGTCACCACGCCTGACATGTAAAGAGATAGGATCCTTTACAGTGTCCATCATCTCCCTACAAGGTCCATGTATATCATTCTTGAATGTAAAGTCTTCACGTATCTCATCTTCTATATGTTCAAACCATCTAGTACTCTGTAGATATCCATACACATTATGATTGTCAGGCATGTTCTCAAACAACTGCTCATCAAAATGAAAGAACCTTTCCTGTACGTATGCACCAGGTAAGGTTCTGATATCTGTAAGACCTGTTAACTTAAATGCTTCAAAGAGTTGATGATCATTCCATTCATCTTTAAAATCACTTGGTGGAATACAAAAATCATATCCTTTATGTGCTGCTATGCCACGGAGTCCAGCATACTGAAACATCTGGTTACCCAGTCTTCCATGTCTGCCTAGATGATTAAACCCGATTGTCATGTTTCTCTTTTAAATAAAGTTTTTCTTCAGGTAGTAGATGATCGTAAGATCTTTGAGTTTGATTCTTGTGTTCCCTGTTAGAGATATGATAGTCCTTTAGTAGTACTGGTTCACCATACTTATACAGTCTGTAATACATGTCACAGTCCATAAGCATAACAAGTTTCTCATCAAAGTATTCATCAAGACCTTTCCTTAATGCAAGGATAGAAGGAGAACTTAATGTGTTAACACCTTCTAACAACTTATCATTCCAGACAGGATGCTTTGGATTGTAATGAGTTGTACCATTATCTAGGGTGTGTGCAAAACCTGTTACCGCCCAGTCTACACCAGGTTTAAATGCTTTGTCAAGTTCCTCTACTAGGTTCTTAGTTAGTATAAAATCATCTTGAAATACTACCTTAAGGATGTCACCATCTCCATGACGTAATGCATTGTTAGTATTAGCAGAAATATTCCCCAAGCTATCTTGGTTATGAACGTAGTTGATTTGTAAGACATCTGAATACTCTTCACATGCCTGATAAACATTTCCATAGGGGTCCTTTGAATGATCTGAAATCCATACATTAAAATCTTTATTAGTTTGCTGAGTTAATGCATAGAATATATCAAAGAGATACTGCTTCGCCTTACCTTTAGATTCATAGGTAGGAATACAAAAAGAAACTCGTGTCATATTTTAGGTATCTCTAAGCGTGATAATAATGGTATCACATTGTTCTCTACTTTGTCAGCAATCTTATCTACTATGCTGATATCAATATCTAAAAATGGTGGGATGATACCAAGCAATCTTAATGTACCATCAAGGAATAATGCAAGGCAAGTGAATCCAAGTATCATACTAATGATAGTAGCATCCCTGTTATGCTTACGCATAGACTCTTCGTCTATACGTCTTGCTTCATCAAGGGCAGCAGCAATCATTTCATCTACTTCTTTCTTAGTATAGAATCCACCTATACCAGGTATGTCATGTATGTTTGGAGTCATAAGTCTAATAGTAGTTCATATGCTTCACAGTCTGCATGTCTCAGTGTATCACGTGTAACTTTATTTACTGACTTATGTATGTACCACTCTTCCATAGTACAGTTACTATTCCTAAGATTGGTTCCAACACGGTCATAGTCATGCTGTTCAAATATATCTCGATGTGCAAATATATCTCCCCACTGCCTGTAAGCATCATGCTCATAGGTAATACAGTTAAAAGATAGTTTATCGAATGGAAACTTCTTCAAGCATTCTAATGTAATCGCTGGTGGTTCAAGATCAAATGATAGGTAGTCCATGTGGTGTGGTAAACCTAGTTCATCTACTGTAGCAACATAATCAAACTCTAATGCATCAGCCTGATACATTGGTGTCAGTGGTCTTACAGGCATACCATGCTTGTCCATCCACATACCAGCAAGTTCTTTATCTAACTCAATAGAGAATCCTTCCCACTCATAGTTCTTCTCAAGGAGCCATGTGTTGTTACCTATGAATGGTTGAGCACCACCTATCTCTATGAATGTACCATGATCCTTTGCATCATTAACACATAGTGCAAAGATGTCTTGCCATACCTGTGAATAGTTTTTTCTAATACGTTTAAGTCCTTCAGGTGCTACACGTAGGAACCCGAAGTCTTTAGCGATGTAATTAGTCTGACCTGATCCGTTTAACGGCATTGGATTTCACGTCCTCAATAATAAATCTGGTTAACCTAGGGACAACATCGTTGTCACTGTGGAATTTCTTAGCGACTTGGTAATTGTCCTCTATCGCTTCCTTCCTACTATTATAGTAGTCTTCATTGATAGTGTCAAATATAGTATTGAGATCCTTAACATCAGAAAATGTTATGACTCCATCCATATTAAAGAAAGAAGATAGGTTGGGACATCCGTAGTAGATAGGTATAGTCTTACTAGCAAAGCAATCAATAATCTTTTCTGTGAAATAATTTTTCTGTCTTGAATTCTCTGCTGCTATGTGGAACATAGCACTCTCAAAGAAATCATTTCTTCTTTCATGGAATGGTGGTGAGATATGCTGGTATATCTCTAGTCCATGCTTTGTCTCATCAATAGGTGCTAGTGCTTCATGTATTGCTAGACGTAACTGATGACCAGGTGTCTGAATCTTACTGCTAGTAACGAAAGTTATATGTGGTTTCTTATGTATCTTTAAATCTTTAAAGTCTAACCAACTAGATCCCCAACAGAATAGTTCTGCCTGTTCATACGTATCAAGTATAGATTGTGTGAACGTAAAAATCCTATCAAAATCATGTGCTGATCTCAATGCCCCTTCATTAACGGTAGGAGCTATTGCTATAGGTTCTGCTAAGAACAGTACCCTATAGTCTGCATCCTTATCATAGGTAAGGTTATCAACTGATATACTTACCTTAAAGTCATCAAAGTCTAAACCTTTGTCACCCCAAGGGTTCCACCATAGATGTTGAATAGATGCCTTCATGAGTTCAATACCACAATCAATCTAAGTACCATACATGTAACAAGGATATAATATACCCACATAACCCACATGCCAAATTTATTATAGGCACTTCCTCTTTTAAAATCTGTAACTGGTGGACAGTTGTACTTCAATATGTCACAAGACATATACTCATCAGGATCAATTTGTTTCATCGGATCTCTTGAAAATGATAATGGAAACCAAACGTTTCTTTCTCTGAGTCTGGTAAGGTATCTTCACGTGCAAACTTGGAGGCAACATTTACGGGTGCAAATTTACATCCTTCTTCTATGAACAGGTGTCGGTTGTGAACACATATATTGCCATCCTCATTATATAGTCCAGCGTTCATGTGTTTATAGAAGTCTCCTACATTTACTTCCCATGGTATCTCACGATGCTTTGGTACATCTAAGAGTTTCTTAGACCGTAAGGAAAAACCTCCGTTTCCAACACGTTGATTCCTTCCCCATGGATCGAGATAGGCAGTAGGATCATCTCTCCAAGGTGCTCCGATGTAGTCATACTGGAGCCATGTATCGTCCCAAAGCCAAGGACGTATAACATAACCGTCAGGATGAATGAGAAGACTGTGTGATGTCTCCACGTGATTACCGAGATTGTAAATGCAGTAAAAATTAAAATCATTAATAGAATTGATTGGGTATACTTCTTCATACACTGCCTGATCACATAAACCTTCGGGTCTACCTTTACTACTAAGGAACTTTACAGCACCCCATTCTATCTGTTCACATGATTTGTTGACAGCATAAGTTGCCTCTGGTATATCCAGATCAGCAAGCATCAGCAGTGTAACGTCAGGAATTTTTTGCATTCTTAACTGCTCTGTTGAATACTGAGAACAAGTCTAACAGGTTAAGGTCTAAATTCATAGCCCTATCACACAAGTCTTGACTACTTGTAAGTAATGTCTTAGTAACATCAGCAAAGTCATCCACCCACAGTACAGGATAGTCCTTGTATAGTTCTTGTAAGTAGTCTGACTTCTTCATGATAGGTACACGCTTAAGATATAATACTTCCCAGTTCCTATGACAGTCTACACCATTACCTTGTGGACATATCATAAACTTATGATCCTGTATATCCCTACAGTATATGTCATAGGGTACACGTTCACCTACTGTGGCAAATTTTTTCTTTGAGAATCTTTCTCTAATATTACCTCGCTCTGAGATATTAGTATGCTCTGCATGATTAATATAAAGGAGTTTCTTTGGTTTAATATCCTTTTCCATTGCTGTCTGGAGAATACCAAGTCTGTTGTCGCTTGGATGTATGATGCGTTGGACACCATATGGAAATGCATGTACCTTACCACCAAATCCGACAGCATTTGTTCCATAAATTGCCTTAACATTTTTTGGTATCTTATCATGTATGTCCTCCGTGATAGGTGTGTCTTCCAAATTGGTAAAAATTATAAAGTTTTTCTTAGGAAATGCAGCACATGTCTTAAGCAAATCATTATCTTTCATCAAATTGTCAACCCATTTCTGGTCAGACTCATTGTCTGCTTCAATAGGTCTGTTGTATAATCGGATGTTATCTATAAACAATGTAAAGAATTTCTTTCTCTTCTTAAGAAGAGTTATCAATTCTGTATTACTAGGGTCTGCTTGCTTCATAAAAGAACCAGGCACTCTACCAATACAACCTGCTTGGTCACCGAAAGAATAATCGCAGTGGTTTGATACTGCTACACCTTCTATAATATTCATCCTCTAATCCACTGTGCTAGTTTATCTTGGTTCTCTACAATATAATCAGGGAAAGTATGATCAATCTTTACAGTCTCTGGTTTGTAGAGATAGTCTCTACCAAATGGATCTACACCTTTAGCAATACGTTCTTCCATACTATCTCTGAACTGTGGTAGGTTATTCTCTTGATGTTCATAGGCATCCATCTTAGCACGTACAGTATCAGCATCACCAAAGAAACTCCAATGCCATTGAGCATTCATAATTCTAAAGGCATGTTCATGTGACTGCCTCAAAGCATCCACACTCATAGTCTTCAGCATCTTCATACTGCATATCCTAGTACCCATCCATTCCTTTTCACATAATAGATTCAAGTAGTAATAATATACAGGACCAACAGTTACATAGTGTCTGTCTGGACTGTAGATCTGTTCTATGAATGGTCGTATAATTTTAGGGTTAGCAATCTCATCTGCATCACTTGTAAATATAATATCTTCATCTTTAGCATGCTCTAGTAGTGCATAGATTGCTGAGTCCTTATGGAAACATGCACGTTGATAGTGTAGTGGTAACTTATTAATACCTTCACCAATCATATCTCTATGATATGGTACACCTGTCCAATACTTTTCTAACGATCCACCATCATCTTCTACTACATGGTGTATGATTTTATCTTCCCACTTAGCAAACCGTTTACGATTCTCTGCAAAGATTAAAGGTTTCTTCTTACCAGTGAATGTAATAGGTGCTTCATTAATAACAAAGTAGTCTACCTCATCACCTAGAATATTCATTCTAAGTTCTAGTAAATCTAATTCATTAAAGAATGTTATTGTGTCAAAGATTTTCATAGTACAAAATTTAATAACAAGTCACGGTGTTCATCTGTGTTTTTCCAATCACCTGGTTGTAGGTAGTTATTCAACTTCAGAACATTTACATTAATATCAGTGTTCACCATCATAATATAGTTTAAGTGTTCTGTCAATCTTAAGTCAGTACAATAGAAGTTCTTTACCTTATCACTACACAAAGCAGCAGCAATAGCAAAGGTTCCTACACCTGAGTTTGCTAGGTGAGTAGCACCCATGAGTGTAGCAAAGTCTTCTTCAACAGACTTAGACTGTACTGTTACCTTTGGATCTCTTCTTAGTATATCAACGATGGGGTTATTATTATCAGGTTCTGTTACTACTATCGCTTTCGGAAACCCACTGAGTAGTTCCCTATAAAAATCAAGAGGAGCAGGAGTATACTGATGCCCGTTAGGATGAACTTGGTCAAAAATATCTCCACTCCTAATATGAATAACAATGCAATCGTCAGGTACGTCCACTCGTGGTACTTGTAACTGGGGTGAAATAAATGTCTTACAAATCCTACGCATGTTCGCATAGATGTACTCAGGAGGTATGGCAACCTCCTTGTACGGACCTTCCCAGTAGAACCACTTTGATGATACTTCTTCAGTGCTAGTTCCAAACGTTGTCTTGTGTTTTTTGATAATGTCATGATCAATAGACTCAAAACTATTCTTTAAAAGTTCTGCTACCATTGTGCCTACAGCACACTGTTGGATATTATTACCCAACCTACCATACCAATGAGTAAGGTTTACGGTCATATGAATAGACCTCTTGCCTCAGCCCCCTGCGATTCAAAAGGTTTCCATCTACCTTGATCTATTACATTAGGATCAATGTACCAATCTTCATAAGGATTGTTACCGTTGCACACATCAGCAGCAACTAATTGATAACCATGTTTCTTTAAAAGTTTCCTCGATAAATCCCTTGCAGTATCTCCATCTGCATATGAATCATGTTCATATGTTATAACAGAGAATCTATACTCATCAAGTGGTAATGATTTAAGGATAGAAAATGTAACCATGGATGGTTCACAGTCTAGTGACAGATAGTCTAACTGTTTAGTCTTCCACTTCTTCTTTTTAAAAGCCTTAACGTAATCAAACGTCCTACCATCAGCAAGTTCACATTTGTTTTCACGTTGACTATTAAAAAGATCAACAAACTTTTTTTCTATGTCTACAGACACACCCTTCCATCCATACTCAGTCTCCAACAACACACAGTTGTTAAAGTCAGTAGGATGATTAGCACCTATCTCTAGATACTTACCTTTCTTCTTACCATCTAACATGGTAAGGACAAAAAGATCTTGGTATGCCTGTGACCAGTTACGAGTTAACTTAGATGATCCTTTATACAGATACTTAAGTACGTCTCTTCGGTTGTCATAGTTTGTATTCATTGATCCAATCTTCAAGTTTCACAGTGGGTTCCCACTTAAGATAACGTTTCGCTTGTGATATGTCTGCCAATGTTTCAGTACATTCACCAGGACGTTCAGGTATATGTACCTGATTGTCTGATATCATGTCAGCAATCTCACGGATACTATGATTGAATCCAGTACCAATGTTTATAACACTACCGCCAGGTGGTAGTGATGTTAGACATGCTATGTTTGCTCTGACTGCATCCTTAACATGTGTAAAATCTCTACGTTGTAAACCAGTACCTACTATAGTTAATGGTTCACCCCTTCTTGCTTGCTCTTGAAACAGTCCAATCACAGGTGCATACTGACCTTTAAGTGGTTGACGTTCTCCATAGATGTTGAAGTAACGAAGTATAATAGTATCTAGTTTGAATAGATCACTGTACATCTTACATAGTTTTTCACCTGCTACTTTAGCAACTGAATAAGGATTTAAACAATCCTCTGGCATGTCTTCACGGTATGGTATACCATTCTTAAGACCATAAGATGATGACGTTGAAGAGTAAACTACCCTTTGACAACCTGCTTCTCTAGCACATTGTAATACAGTAGCAGTACCATACGTATTAACTTCCACACATCTAAGTGGATTATTAAGTGCTGGTTGTATTCTACTGTTTGCTGCTAGATGAAAGACATGAGACACACCTTCATAAAGATGTCTAGTTGCCTTGTAATCTACTATGTCATTACAATAGTATACTGCTTCTTCATTATGGAAGAACTCAGCATTTGCTTCAGAACTTTCGTCATCTATAACGATAACAGTATGTCCTAAGTCTATTAGTGCATCAACGATGTGGGAGCCGATGAATCCAGCTCCTCCAGTCACAATACATTTCATTTATTACAACTCCCATATGCAAGATACTTCTTACCAGTGATATCTTTATCACCTTCTACGGGGTATTGATCCTTAAGAATCTGGGTCATGATCCAGTTATAGGTTCTTCTTATACCATCCTCAAGAGTTATACTATAATCCCAACCAAGTTTCTCACGTATGAGATCATTGTTTGAGTTCCTACCACGTACACCTAGTGGTCCATCTATATGATTCTTACCTATCTCTTTACTAGCAACCCTAGCAGCAGTATCAACCAACTGGTTGATAGTTACCATCTCCTCTGATCCGATGTTGACGGGACCAATGAATCCATTTGTTGATTCCATAAATCTTCTAGTTGCTTCGATGCATTCATCGATGTAGAGGAAGGATCTAGTTTGATTTCCGTCTCCCCATACGTCAATTGTTGATCCATCGTCTGCATATGCAACCTTTCTACAGATGGCAGCAGGGGCTTTTTCTCTTCCTCCAAACCAGGTTCCTTCTGGTCCGAAGATGTTGTGGTAACGAGCAATCCTGACAGGGATACCATGGTTACGATTATAAGCGAGATATAACCTCTCCGAAAAGAGTTTCTCCCATCCATATTCGGAATCTGGGGCAGCAGGGTAAGCGGATTCTTCACGGCAATCGGGGTTGTCAGGGTCTAGTTGGTTGTACTCTGGATACATACATGCTGATCCAGAATAGAAAATCGTTGTTTGATAATCTAATTTAGGTCTGTTACATTCTGTCCAGTCTTTTTTCACACCATCAAATGTTTGATTCAACAATCTTTGTTGTTCTAATACATTAAGGTTAATGGTAACAGAGTTCTGCATAATCTCAGCATCGTTCTCACCAGTGAAAACAAACCCTGCACCACCCATGTCAGCAGCAAACTGATATATCTGATGGAATGGTTCTATACATCTGTAAGGAACTTCATTATAGAAGTTGCCTGATTGTCCTTTGAATTGAATGACTCTACGTACAAAGTCTACATCTCGTAGGTCACCTTGTACAAATTCATCTGCTTCTGTTGGTGAAAACTCTGGGTATTTTAAGTCAACACCACGTACCCAATAGCCTTCTTTCTTCAACCTCTTCACCATGTGGGAACCGATGAAACCACCAGCACCTAATACCAAAGCAGTCTTCATTTTTTAATCTCCTTAATGTAATTAGTTACGACCTGTTCTATGTAGTCAACCATAGGATCGGTTATAACAGGTGAGCATCCTAGAAAAAATACGTTATCGAGTACTGCTGAAGCGTTTGGAAAATTCTTAGGATCATCGAGACCTCGATAACCAGGATGCATAAGAATATTACCAGCAAAATAATTCCTCGTCTGAATCCCATTTTTTTCTAGATAGTTTACTAGGTGATGTTTACCGTACTCATAGACGATGGGCACACCAAACCAAGAGGTCTCTGCATGTTCTTTCTCTTCAATAACCCTAGCACCAGGAATCTTAGAGAAGATCTCATGGAGTCTAGCTTTATTGAAACGTCTGACACGATGTATCTCATCTTGCTTAGTCAACTGCACCAACCCAATAGACCCTTGCAAGTCAGCAGGTTTGAGGTTGTATCCTTGGACTCCAAAGACATACTTATGGTCAACATCTTGCTCATACCCTTCAAGCCAACGGTCAAATCTATTTCCACAGACACCGTTGGGCAGTTTATTCTGGGCTCCTACACAGTAGCATCCACGACCCCACCAAGCAAAAGATCTGGCGATCTGAACTATCTCCTCGACATCAGAGGAGACCATACCCCCTTCAATCGTAGTGATATGATGTGCTGGATAGAAAGAACAAGAAGATGCGATGGCTTTTTTAGTAAGCAACTCACCTCGCCACTTGCTACCCAAGGAGTCACAGTTGTCAGCAATGTAAGTAAGTCCGTGTCGATCAATAATGTCGAAGAACTTATCAAAGTCGTAGGGATTACCAAGGACGGGTGAACTGAAAGCAGCAACTGTCCTATCAGTAATCTTAGACTCAAGCATGTCAAGATCCCAGTTGAGATCTGACATATCTATATCAAGGAAGACAGGTTTTAACCCTGCTTGTATGATAGGATTTATAGTAGTAGGAAAACCACATGCACATACTAATATCTCATCACCATCTTGCCAGTCAAAATATTTCTTTAGTGCAGCAATCATCACCAAGTTGGCAGATGATCCACTGTTCACCATGACAGAATAGTCATGACCAAACTTCTTACCAAACCCTGCCTCGAACTTATTAACCTCCTCCCCTGCTGGTAACCATCTACCTTTTAGAAGAGTCGTAATCGCTGCAATAGGTTCTTGTTCATCCCAGTAAGGACCAGAATAGAATATCTGCTTACCTGGTTTCCAGTCTTTGTTTGCCAGATAAGGAAATAAGTTTTCACCATCAGACTGTAGATCTGATACGAAAGAAGCAACCTTCTCATTTATTGACATAGTTCTTTTACAATGGTTTCAAGGTCGTACTTTGGTTTAAACCCTAGGTAATCTAAACCACCTGTATCCATCCAGAAGTCCTTACATTGGACTGCTTTATGAAAGTCGGGTGGTGTGATTGATTTGATGTTTGACTTAGAGTTCAAATGATACTTTGCTAATGATATTATAGCACCAATAGAAGTAGGTTGACCAGAACCTATATTATATACACAATTCGTATGCCCCTTATCTAAGACTAACTTGATTGCTCTACATACATCCTTAACATGCATGACATCTCTAGTGTGAGTACCTCTATCGTACAAGGAGATCTCCTTATCTTCCTTCATCTCATTGATCATCCATGTAATAGCATTCTTCTTACGTGATGCATTCTTATCACCAGCACCTAGAACATTACATAGTCTTAGTATACGATATTCTATGCCATAGGTTTCGGCAAAAGACTTGATAAGATTTTCAGCACAAAGCTTTGTGATCGAGTAGAAGCCTGTTGGATTACAGACAGACGTTTCAAGTCTGGGGTTGTGCTTACCTTGTCCGTAGACAAACCAACTGGAAACGAAGTTGAAGGTAATGTTTTCTGACCTACAGTGGTCAAGAACCTCGCAAAGGACATGTAAATTCGTGTCAACGTCAAGTGTAATTTGGTCATGGACATTGTAGTTGTCCGTGGTTGATATCATATACAGGATATCATCTGATAGTGGTTTACGATCATCACGAGCAACACATAATGTATCTTCATACATTTCTTTGTAGTTGCTGCCTACGAAACCACTAGATCCATAAAGAGAAATCATAATAATTGTTCAAGATACCAAGTAACGGTTGCTCTTAGTCCTATGTCAAAGGGAGTTTCAGGATACCAACCTGTCTTGTGAGACATCTTAGCATGATCCATGCCATATCGCTTATCAATTCCTGGTCTCCCATTATCAATACCTATCAGACTATAGGGTTTCTTAATAAGATCCAGAATCATCTTAGTGACATCAACATTTCTCAGTTCACATGATCCACCAATATTAAAGTGATCATTGATTACACCTTGTTCTTCTAGCATCCAAATTGCTCTGCAATGATCATATACATACAACCAATCTCTTACTTGTTGTCCACCACCATGCATATATGTAACCTGATCCTTCATACCATTAATGATAACCTTTGGTATAAGTTTTTCTATATGCTGATGCTGCCCATAGTTATTACTACAGTTGGTAATTAAGTAAGGTAGACCGTATGTATTATGCCAACATGTTACGAAGTGATCACTACATGCCTTGGTTGCTGAGTAAGGATTCCTTGGATCATACTTTGTCTTCTCAGAAAACAATACAGTATCATCATACTCTAAGGATCCATACACTTCATCCGTAGATATATGATGGAACTTTTCAATCTCATGCTTAAGACTAGCATTCAATAGGTTAATAGTACCTATTACATTAGACTCTAAGAATGGTCTGTAATTTGATATAGAATTATCTACATGACTTTCAGCAGCAAAGTGCCATACCTTAGTTGGATTATACTTATCAAACAAGTAGTTGACATGCTGTTCATTGGTTATGTCACACCACTCAAAGGTATAATGTTTAGGTATGTACTTCTCATCAGCAGCATACGTCAGGTTATCTATTACAATAACTTCTTCATCAGTAACTTTCTTTAGGTAGTGTAGAAAATTACTACCTATAAAACCTGCACCACCAGTAACAAAGTAGGTCATTCCGTTCCATACTCATTAATCGTAGCGTATATATTATTTGGTTCGACTCTTCCATAGTCATCCTCAAGTCTTATAATATCATCTTCCTTACATGTACCACGTTGTACTTCAATAATAAGTACACCCTTATCACCACCTGCTAGACGGTGTGTTTGTTCTATACCTATGTCAAAGGTATCACCTGGTTTACATGCTCTCTCAAGAGTACCTTGTGTAACAAGACCACTACCCTTTACCACAGTCCAGTGCTCTGCACGTAGATTGTGATACTGTAATGATAGTCTTTGATTAGGTGCTACCCAAATCTTTTTGACTGCATAGTTCTCACCTCTACAGATGCACTTGTACCATCCCCAAGGACGTTCACGTTTTATACTCATACTGAAACTCCAGATGCTAACAGGTCATATTCAAGTTGATCCATGATTGTATTATAGTCACGGTCATCTTCATGGAAGTAAACATCCCGTTCTGTGTAGTATGTATAAACTTTCCTATACAAATCTGGATGCTCTATATCCAGATCTATTCTTCCTTCTACTGCACTGATTAATGGTTGAAATTCAGTTTTGAATTGGGAGTAGAATGATCCCCTAGTCATGTCATGTAATAGTTGTCATCAATATTGTAGCACTCATGGTATGTGTTGTCAAATTACCCACGTACTGTGCTTAGATAATTTAATACAAGTTCTCTTACTTCCATCAATTCATTAAAGCACTTTTGATTATGAGCACATGATCTCAAGTGATTGTCTGGTTTATGTACTGACTCTGTAAACAAATCTATTGCACGAATCCACTTTTCTTGCTGTGTTTCTTTGTCTGTCACTGGGTTTTGGTCGTTCATGGTAATTAGTATAAGGCAAAAAGAAAGGGGTGTCAAGCACCCCCTTTAGAATTATTCAATTGTTATGCTAGTCGAGCAATTATTGCTGCTTTGCAGTCATCCATGGCTACTTCTACGTCAGTGTTCGTACCACAGTCACCAGCAAACTCACCACTTGCATCTCCTCTAGCAAGAACGTCCCAACTCCATTCCCCAGCTGGCTCAATATAAGACATACCTATTTTTAAGCGTTTTGCGGAGTATGCCATTATGCTAGTCTTGCAACTATTGCTGTTTTGCAGTCATCCATTGCGGTTGATAGGTCAGCGTTTGTACCACAGTCATCAGCAAACTCACCACTTGCCGTTCCTCTAGCACTAACGTTCCATCTCCATTCTGATGCTAGTGTGTCATAGAAGACACGGATTTTTAATCCTCGTGCGGTGTATGCCATGGGCTTGTTAGTTTATTTCCGTTAATTATTTAGGGGAAATTCACTTAGTGTTTGCTGATAGTCTGCCTCAAACGCTGCTAGTCCAGCATCAGTTAGTACATGCTTATACATTTTTTCAAATACACCTACAGGTATAGTACAAATGTTAGCACCATATTCAAATGCTCTACCTACATCCCTTACATTACGAATAGATGCACCTAGTATCCCACAGTCAAAGACATTTTGTTTAGCAAAGATGTTAGCAATGTCCTTTATTAAACACAAACCACCATAGGAATTATCATCAACACGTCCTACGAATGGAGAAATGTAGGTAGCACCTGCCTTTGCAGCAAGTATTGCTTGTGCTGGTGAGAATATTAAGGTAACATTAACTCTTACAATTTGTTTCGATAGTTCTTTACATGCAACTAAACCTTCAGGTGTGCATGGAACTTTGATAGTTGTTTGTTGTTTGCCAAACTTGTGAACTAACTTCTCACCTTCTGCTATCATTTCGATTGCGGTGGAACCAGTTACCTCCATAGAGATATCTTCTACACCAAACTCTATAAGTTCTTCATATACTTCATGTGGATGTCTATGAGATTTCATTATCAATGACGGATTAGTGGTTACCCCATCTATTAAACCTGTCTGATAATGCTGCTTAATCGTTGCTACGTCTGCCGTGTCAAGAAAAATTTTCATCATTAAATTAACTTCTACTAGAACTATTGTATCATATATAGACAGTTTTATAAAGTCTAAATACTCATAGGATAATGATACCCTCATAAATGAACAGGTTATTTTTGGCTTCTATATTATTATTCTCTTTGACTCCTGCTGCCAAAGCAGATCTAACTCACAAACTGTCCTCCAGCATACAGCTATCTGTAAATGCTGCTGCGACTCAAGTAGAACGTATCGGTTCTTCTTATTCCATTAGTGGTAATGGTATTGATACTACCTATGGTTCTGGTGACAGTGCTGTAACTAATGGTATTGGTTCTTATGCCATCACCTCTGGGGTAGCAACACCTGCTGCCACTGTAGTAACACAGGATGTTCCTGGTGCTGCCTTCAGTTTTAGTCAGTCATTTACTGCTGGAGATGCCCTAGTAACAAGTGCTGCTTCTGTAGGTGCAGTATCACCTTTGTCTAGTCAAGTATCAACTGCTGCTGGAACTGCTGGAAACCTTGCTGGAACTGTAACTTCTGCTGGTGCTGTTACCGTAGTGGCTGGTGGTGCAGGTACTGTCGGAACGGGACAATTCGTATCTGAGCTCCACGTGAACTAAGAAGTCTTATTATAATGGTAAGAGTTAGTGTTGTTACTACTGGACTATTCATTGCACTCATACCTATGGGTGCAATCGCTGTCCCCGTGGTCCCAAACTTCACTCAGGGCTCGATGACCAGCCACACGGAAACAACAAGTACCGTGACGGAAACCATAAACTCTATTGACTATAATACAGGTTGGCAGTATAGTGTATCGGGTGTTAACGTAGAACATTCGGGTACAAGTATGTCACCTAACTCGACTACGACTTCAAATACATTAGATGGGACTACTTCAACATGGACATCCTTAGATGCAGCGAACAAACCAGACTGGACAACAGTAAATCAAGGTCAAGCCTTTCAATTTACCGAGACGTATCAAGGCCCAGGGGTTTCAAATCAAACAATAATACAAAGACAGACAGAAATAACAAGTGTCACAGATACGCAAAGCATATTCTCACAGTAGTTGCTAGTCTTAGTATAACTTCACCAGTACTAGCAAACACAGACGTAGGTGGTGTTAGTGCTACTGCTAATCCTATAGCTAACTCTTCTGGCTCAGTCACCAACCAGGCAATACAAGTATTACAAGGTCCGTATATAACTAACACTTATGGTGGTGGAATACAGTGTCAAGGACCCACTGCTAACATAACTCCCTACATTACATCAAGCGAATCTCAACAGTGGCCCTATGAGGCTTACTATCAGGATCCTGTGTACGACATGTCTACTGATGACAATGGAGACTTAATAAATCCTGGCAGCATTTTATATCACATACCTACTAGGACAGGACAGAAGGACAATTATAGTTTAAGTGCAGGGTTCAGTGCTACTATATCAATGCCACTAGATAGAAAATTACAAAAGCAATGTAAGGAAGCAGCAGCAGTTCAAATATCATTACAAGAACAGGTTACTGCTAATAAAAGATTAGACTTTGAGATAGCAAGACTTAAAAACTGTGGTGAATTAATGAAAGCAAATATAAGATTCAAACCAGGTACTAAGTATGCAAAAATATGTGCAGACGTTGAGGTTGTTGGTGTAACTAATCTACCTAACCATGTACATAAGATAAATTACACTGAAGTAAATGTAGAACCTGAGAAAAAAGAAGAAGGTGGACAAGAAGCAGTTACTTCTGAAGTAACCTCTTCAGCTCCTTTTTCGCCCTACTCGATTCACGCTGACCCAACCGTCTTTGTTCAGTCGAAAGACGAGGAGTCTCCTTCCCAAGAACTTTCTTCTGAACAAGACCAACAATCTTCTTCACAGCAGGCTTCACAACTTTCAATAACAGATCCGCAATGGGTTTTGCAAAAAGGGCGGATGTCGCTGCAACAGTGGCAATCACCGCAGTAGTAGTAACAGTACCAACTTCAGGTAAATATTGCTGTGCAAAATTAGAGTCATCATATAATATTACACACTTACCATTAATTAACTTGTGACCAATAACTATTTCCTCACCACTTTTGGTTAGGTCTCCTACTCTAGGTTGACCTGGTGCTGGACATGCTGTTGTCTCAGGTACTTTAGTGTCTAAATTTGTATTAGTATCTGGAGGTGGTGGATCAGTGCTAGTATCTATTTCAGGAACAGGTGCTTCATACTCATAAACCATTCCTTCTGGTTCATAGTCCATGCTCTCAAAACTAGGAGTACCAGCATCACATAGTACCATGACACCATCAGGGTCATCTTCTATAATAGTTTTACTTTTATTCTTAGACTCGTGTGCCTGAACACAACCAGGCATATTGATAACAGGACTACCTATACTTTCAGTAACAGGTACTGTTGGTGGTATTGCTACTGGTGGATTTACTACCCAGTTTCTAGTCTCAGGTATATACACATTTCGTATACCAGCAGTTTGTATATTAATATTCAGATCAGGTATCTGTCGAATTTCTGTCATCGTATGTAAATACCCAATAAATTGTATATGATACAGCAACTAACAGTATGAACACCATAATGTTCACACTGTGTACTACATCACCCGTCAAAAACACCATCATATTGCTCTAAGTTTGATGGTTCTAACCCTGCTTTTGCATCCATATAATCTATTTCTCTTTTTCTTGAAGGTAAGCCTTGTTGACCAGGTAATTCCTCAACAGGAATTACACCAACGTCAACAGTCTCAGGGTCGATGGGTTTGGGTTCATCAACCCTTCTATAACTTAGATTTATACGACCTTTGTTAAGCATAATGAGATCTTGTGCTGTCTCCTCATGTCCACAGTCAGCATACTGCTCTCCTGTTTCAGTAGAAACTCTATAATATGGATACTTATACGTCATCTATCTCTGCCACCTCTTCTATACATGCCTCACTCATTCTAGTTGCCATACCTTCTCCTATTTTCGCTCCTTGATTACCTCCAAACATAGTAACCCAGCCACTAGCAAGCCACCCAACAAAGGGAATGCCACTAACGGAAGGAGCAAGACTAGCACCAACGCTAGATCCCACAAGCCTACCCGACTGTGAGGCTCCACCCTGTGCCTTGATGCACTCAATGGTTTTGTCACTAACTGCTTTCTGGCTACTCCCGTCTTCTGACAACGCTGATGGATCTATCCATGCTGACCTAGTAGATACAGGACCGCCATGATGTCTCGATCCATCCATAGTATACTGCTCATATACCTTAGTAGTCTCAGTCTGTGCTCCTAAGAATCCACCTTTTCTTACGATGTCCTTAGAGACTTCCATGATCTTAGGATCATTAGCCTGATACTTAATAGCATAACCTTCTGTTCCAGCTTCAACTTCGTATGAAGTGTAGTCACCAGCAGGTAAATTAATTAAAGGCCACTTGCTTTGTGCTATAGGTTCCTTACGTGTACCAAGTAATCCAATCATACCGATGTGAGACACACCAATCAAACCACTCAATCCAATAACAACCCATTTTGTAAAATCTAATTTCATTGTGTTACAAGGTAAACTTTTCGTCAGTAGGTTTCTCAGTAGTAATCTTTAGTGGTGCTTGTTCAACCTTAATAGTTTGAACAGGACCGCTAGATTTTGCTGCTTCAATGAGTTTTTCCATATCAGCTTTAGTGATACCTACACCACCATTTGCTGCACCATTACCATTCTTTTTGTTGGCAGTTTGGACTCCAAATGTAGCTAAAACACCTGTAAAAACCGAGGCTATGAAAGTCGGGTCGAGGTCTTGCTTTGGTATCTGTAGTGCTGGTGGAAGGTCCACGTACGCAAGGGTCAATATTCCCCCCGACCAAACCAAAATACCCAAACGGACGAAAGTCGACAGAATTTCTAACTGTTCCTCCTTATCGTCCATCTTATCTTTTAATGACCCGAAGAATCCCTTCTTCTTGGTATCATCAGTCTTTACTTCTGCTTTCGCATCCTTTGGATCTGCCATAATGATATGATTATGCAGCTTTATTTAGCAGAAGGCAGACTTGGTAATGGCATTGCTCCATCTGTCATAGGTGGAAGAGATGGTGTGCCAATAGCACCTGCTGCTGCCCCAATTGCTGCTTCCTTTGCTGCCTCTTTGATGTTATCCATATTAAAATAGAGATAACCAGCACCACCAAGTACGAATACTGATGTTCCAAATGACACAACGGTCATGATTTTAAGTAACTTGTCCATACTATAGACCTAAGATAGTTTTGAAATTCCTGTTCAATGTTAGTGATGTCAGTGTGTGTTTCTGTCCAGTCAGTACAGAATTCATAGACTATTCTACAATGATCTTCAAGGTGGTGGGATAAGCAACGAAAAGCAGAAGCTCTTAACTTCAAGTGGTCGTCACAATACCTCCAATCTTGGGGAAGTTCCATAAATTTATAAAGTGTGTATTATATATACTACCTTAAAAATATTTTTTTGGATCCCAGATCTTTATATAAGTGGGAGGTCTACGTCTTTGTTTCGGATCTATCGGTTTCACATATTCATCAGTCATCTGCATAGTTCTTTCACCTTCATTGTAAAACCAATTTTGAAAAGATGATATGCCTGACTTAATTTTATTTTTAAGTGAAATAATTTTATTTTTTTGTTCATCATCATATGCTTTGTCATAAAGTTCAACAGGGTCTTGGATAATAATGATGCTCATAACCATTCTACTATAGAAAGCAAGTCTTTTAAAGAATACTCTAACATTACCATTCATAATAAAATCATTTTTCATGATTTCATATGGTGTGTTACAGTCTTTTCCTGGTAAATATTCACCTATATTAGGATTAATCTCAGACACTTTTTTGTATCTAAAATACTCCTTTTTAGTGAAGCGAAATTTATGATACCCTCCATTATCAATAAACAAAACTTGATTAGTACCTTCGTCAAAGAATAGGTTGTGAAACCCAATATCACGAGGTCCCCAATCAACTGTAGGATCATTAGTAAAGAACTTTTCATAATGTTTGAACGTCCAGAACATTTCTTCATCATCCATTGCATTATCCATAAAGCTTTTACCACGGTGAAATTCTTGATTAATTACAATTTCATTAGGTGTTTTATAAGTATCAGAACATTTAGCAGTGTAAGTAAACTTAGGTATTATCCAAGGATAACATTTAGGAAAAATAGGATCACGAAAGATCCCTATTTTATTTTTCATATCATATAATTGTTTATCAAGTTTTTGAGACTCCTTATCTAATTCTTCATGATGTAGCATGTTCAAATAAACTTCTTCAGCAGCAGTAACATCAGTCGTTCCATAACCTATCACTCTTCCAAAAAGTTTTAGCATGTGCTCTCTAACCTCCTTCAAATCACGACCTGTTGTACTATGACTGATTTGACTAGAAACTATATGATATTTTTTTATTATAGATATCTGACACGGATTAGTTCTTAACTTTCTATTTTTATTAGTATTGTATAGGTTACTAAGTTCAGTATCAGTATATGCTTTCCATCCAAACATAGCACCACCAGGGTCGTTTATATAATAAGGTCCATAGTTAGGTACTAATGCATCTGAATGGTCTTCAGAAACTACATTATTCTCATACCCATCAGAATGTATGCCAACAACAGGATTAGTAATACTCATATTTTAACTTTTTTTATGACATCATCAGCAAGTTGGCGGTGACCACTTTTGGATGGGTGTTGACAAGACAGCCTATCGTACTTTAAGAAGTTACCCCATTTATCTCGTTTATTTATTTCTATATCGTATGTCATAACTGGATTTTCTATGATAGTCAGTAGAAGATATGGTTTATTCAATAATTTTAACTGCGATTCTATTGATTTAACTGTGACAATCTCCTTTACATCACATTGTCTGTCTGAATATATCTCCTTATAGTAGTAGTCTGCCCATTTCTTTAAGTGATCTAATCTGTTAAATTTTTTTGAATTACAATTAGGTTTTACACCATCCCATCTTTGTATATTAGTATCAAAATACTCAAACCTACTAGGGAATGTAATTTGCATAAAAAAGAAATCAAAATCATTTAGATCATATCTTATATTTTCATGGGGTGACCTACGTTCCTCATATACTTGCCCAGTAAAAAAATGTCTTAAAATTTGATCATTACTTACACCACCACTTGCATAATTACATTCTTCTGCACCAAAATGCTTAGAAACTAATGTAGTCCAACGATCTTCAAGAGAATATCCATTTCCTTCTAATCCACTACCTCTAGTAAATGAGCAACCGTCAAAGTAAAACCTTTTCATGATTCTCTAAAAAATACTCAGCATCTAAAACTACCAAGGGTTTTTTGCCATTCTTTTTGATGAACACTATAGGTTCATGGTCACCAGAATTAGAAGATGCCTGACTATATGCCTCCCAAATATTTATTTTCTCTTGATTCTTACATTCTATACTGTATGGGAACTTTTCTCGTGCTGCTCTTGCCATGATGAGATCTTCACCACCAGCACCCATACTACGTGACTCTAAATCTTCTGGGTGTATGTCTAACTTCTCAATGAGTTGTTCTCTTACCCACTGTTGTAGTCTCCTACCCTTTGCTTTTGCTGATTGTGTTAACATAACGACTTCAACATCTCCTGTGTCAACCATGTATTGTAATTTAGTCTCATACTTATACCCAAATTCATCATCTGTTGATTAGCATACTCTAATGCTATATGCTTACTCACCCAGATAAACTGCTCATAATCAATAATATACACCTGCCTTGAAGGTGATACTACTATGTTATGACAATTCATATCATCCATGGTTAGAACATATGTACTACCACGTAATATCTTACAGGAAATTTTAGAGACTACATTATATAGAATAGCAATCTGACTTTGAATTTCCATGATCAATTCAAAGTCACCGTACTGATTGATCCATTCCCATAGTTTTAATGCACCATCTATATGGTCATACTCATATGCTTTCTCATCAAAATTACTAATCTTTAGTAAGTAGGGATGATCTATACTGTTAAGTCTTTGGAACGCAAGGGTATATGGATTAACAACTTCGGTATGCTTGTTGTTATTCCGTTGAATATACCCTGTCCTTTTCATCACAAAACTTGAACAACTCCTTTAACATCTGGTATCTCCATCATTAGTTTCTTTTCAATACCCTGCTTCAGAGTCATAACACTCATAGCACATGTCTCACATGCACCACCAAGTCTTACCTTAACATAACCATCTTCGGTCTCAACATACTGTAAAGACCCACCATCTGCTTCGATGTATGGTAACAGTTCTTCTAAGACTGTTATTATGTTTTGGTCGTTGAGTTCCATTGTTTTAAGATCCAACTGCTAGAATTTTGTTTGTGTGTTCCACCAACCCCAAATGCAAACTGTACTCTAGGGTCTTTATCAAACTCATAAATCTCAGGTATATTATCCTGAGTCCTATCCCCACCATTAGCAAATAGAACATCATCAAATAGTACCAGAGTCTTTTTAATAAGATCGATAGAACTATCATTCTCATCATTAAATGGTACAGCACTATCAACCATTCTTAATTCTCTAATAACTGCCAACCTTTCTTGAATAGGCATAAA
>Ga0111541_10000027_pt1 | contig 45174 bp, 39 predicted proteins | sample Knorr_S7_td_DCM__FD_83039 | JGI IMG/M metagenome (GOLD analysis project Ga0111541, IMG submission 83039) | Marine microbial communities from Southern Atlantic Ocean transect - Knorr_S7_td_DCM_ad_131m_LV_B (version 2) (version 2) | ecosystem: Environmental > Aquatic > Marine > Oceanic | place...
CGCATCAAATTGTGCTAACAACTTATAGTATTGATACTTATAAACATTCCTCTCAACTAGCTCTGTGAAATAATAAGTACTGATATTCTTATCAATTATAAATTGGTCAATTAGAAGTTCTTTATTGTGAGTTTTTCTTGAATATTCGAGTCTGATCTTTTCCAGCTTATCGCCAAGTTTATCAGCCTGATTATTCACATAATTTGCCGAAGGTAGTACTTCCAAGCTAGACGAAAGATTATCTAACTGTTTGATATTGAAATCATTGACTTTCTTGTCTGATGTCAAGGAAAAATAGTATGCGCTCTCCCCAGCTACGCTTTTCAATTTTTTTAAATCTAAGCGTTGATCACTTAATATGAGTATCTTCAAACTTTTTTACCTAATGCTGAATATCTTGATCAGCTTTTCCATTCATTATAAAAGTTGTTATTTGATTCACTCCTTTTTAGCACAACTCCATAAAAACCCTCAAAATCAAAAGCCCTCCAAATTAGATGGACCAAGAATATTTTTGACCACCAAGGATATTGCTTATATATCCTCCTATACTCAACCTCCCATCCAGTAAATCTGAATATCAGCTCCCAATCCTGCGGAGAAAGTTCAAATATATGAGTATTTTCGGGGGTGATTTTTCTATGATCTGATTCATTCCTGATTTGACTAAAGCCAGTTCTGCTACTTTTAACATATGGCACTGTTAGAACAAAATATTCTGAATTTGGCTCTCTGATGCTCCTTAAGAATCCAATTGGATCAAGCAAATGTTCAAGTGTCTCAAAGAGTAAAAAAACTTCAATTGAGAGTGGATCAAATTCAGGATGATCAAGCAAATCTTCTGCTCTAACATTTATGGCCTTTAGACCTTTTTCTTGGATTTTCTCAACAGCAACCGGGTCAAGATTAACCGAATAAGGATTGATTAAATCTGGATAAATTCCATTGAGATATTGTATGTGTGTCCCTGCTGAATCACCTATATCAACAACCGTTATTGGGTCTTGATTGGCTTTATCTATTGCATAACTTGCCATATAAGTTTGAAAAGCATGTAAGGATCTAACTTTGGTTTGAAGATAAGGACTGTCTATTGTATTTGTTGTGTATTGGTGAGTAACATCTGGAACAAATGCTTTTAGACGTTTTCTTAATTCCAGAAGCTTCTGGGAAGTGACCGCTAGATCAATTGAAATTCTAAGTAAACCATAGAATATTGGTTTTATTAATTCTTTAAGCTTTTTCTTCATCATAAATCAGTAAATTCTAGCTAGCATTGTTTCCTCAGTAAGAAATTCATCATCTTTTTTGATATGGATTCTCTGCTCATATATAGAAGCATTGATTATATGCTTTGCAAATGAATATAAGAAAACAAGTAACCACATCCATGCAAAAAATTTATACGTTGCCTGCATCGCAACAAAGGCACTGCCTTGAGCCAATGTAATACACATAAAAATCTTTGCTAGTTTCTGATAATCAGACTTATACAAGAGTCTTGAAAATCTAAGGAACTTAAACAGTGTGAGAATATATATGATTAACATGATTAAGGCAATGATGCCATAGTCCATGATAATGTTAAGGCTGAAATTATGTATTGAGAAAACATTATCTTCACCGACATATCTTTGTTGTAAGTCTGCTCCTAAGATGCCCGATTGATAAAATCTTGAGAAAGTAGCAAACGGCTCAGTGTTTCGAATGTCTTCAGTATAAAGTTGTGGTACATCAGCAGAGTAACAAAAATGATATCCAAGGCCTGCTCCAGTACCATATGGAAATTGTACTATTATCTCTGTTGCCCTTGCATATTGATATGCTCTTTCTATAAAACCATGAGAATCTGTCAATAGAGATCCCCTAAAGTTATTAACAAAAATGCTTCCTGCAACAATTACTATAACCGCTATAAAGCCAAATAAGCTAGATAGCATCCGATTGATTGTTATTGAAGATTTTTGATCCAATCCTTTGGATGAATTTCGATATCTAATATAAAAATAATAGATGAAAACCAGAATTGAGATTATCAATAACGCATTCGTGGCTCTATTTAAATTTGAGATGATTGTCAAAAATGCACCCAAAGCGAATAAAAGATAAATTTGCTTTCTATGCATATGAAACATATACAGAGATAACCAAAAAATTATCAAAGATGCTTTGGATACAGTATGAAGGCTATTGGTAAATCCACTGACAAACCATTCTTGACCTGAATCAAGACCTATGCTCCATAAACCAGGGATCTGATAATTTAAGTAAAAAGTGATAAAGCTCTCAACAGACCAGACCGCTGAAACAAATAAAAGAACTTTTATTACATTCTCAAAATGTCTTATTTTCCATCTATTCTTCTCAATGGTTAAAAAAACCATAAATGCTAGAAAATATGGTGGTATAGCTGAATACATTCTGGATCCAATTAATTCTAGAGATGGTCTAAATCCACCTGCTACAAGAGCATATGAAATGAATGTATGAATAGCCCAGAGTAAAAATATTTTTTGGGCAGTAGTGAATTTTATTCTTTTTGTATCCCTAATTAACTCAAATGTATAAAGAACCAATAGCACAGATGCACCTATGAACATTGCAATGATTGGTCCTGAGCTTGGAAACGGCCACCAAGGTGATTTCATCGCCTGCTGGGGAATAAGAAGCATGAAAGGTAAAAAATAGATCACTTTCGTTGAAAGATATTCTTTAAAATTACCTTCATGTGTCATGCTTTAATGCCTTTTGGAAATTATCTCTTGATTGCTGAAATATTATTTGCAAAACCGATATAACGTGACAATTTTAATTCTAACTGGGTTTCATTTCTCCATGGCTTATCATAAATAAGAATTCCAGATTCATTATAGCCCGTAAGCATTCCGCAAATTTTTCCAATATACTTACCAATTAAGGGGATTTGTTCAAAAATGAATCCAACCTTTCTGATTTTGATATCATCAAATTTATTAAACATAAGTCTCAGTCTTTTTTGCGAGTAAACTTTCGTCTCAGGGTTATAAACTTCTTGTTTATCCTCTGACATCCATTCAGTTGAACGCCCTAACCATTTTTTATCTCTAAATATGCCACCCATTATGATTCCTCTTAAAAGAAATAGATTAATCCAATAAAGAAAAGAATGCTTTGAGTAGAGCATAATTACAGCCCTTCCTCCAGGCTTAAGAACTCTGAAAACTTCAGAAATTGCTTTCTCAGTATCATGCGTATGATGCAAAACACCATTTGAATAAACAATGTCAAAGTAGTTTTCTTGAAAAGGTAATTTTTCGGCATCGCCATGAACACCAAAAGAGTTTCCAGAATCATCTAAAAGATTTAGTTTCGTTGAGGCTGAATATGCTCGATCAAGAGTAATATCTAGAGCTGTCATTTTTGCCCCCTTCAGAGAAAAAAGTGAGGAGTGAGCTCCAGCTCCACAACCAATTTCAAGCACTTTTTTTCCTTCCAAAGTTTCAATAGGCATTTCAATGACTGCAAGATGTTCTCTATGATGAAACAAGTCCTCAAGATTATCGAGTCTATCTATAAATACATCCTTATCATCAAAATTCTCATGATCTTTGTATGCGGCATGATAAAGGTGTTTCCAGAAATCTGTTATCTCTTTCTTGGATTTATAATTATCTGATTCTGCGATAGTGAGAGAAGGAACTGCATTCTTTATGAGGTAAGTCTGATTGCAATTCTTACATTTCAATAAGCCATCTTGCATAGTGCCTTCTTGAAAAAAATCCACACCTGAACAATTGGGACACATTAAACCCTTTTCGTTAGCGATTAATTTCATTTTCATTAGTTATTCTTTAATTGAAAGTATTGCTATGTGCTTCAAAAGAGGGTGAATTACATAATAAGTTGTTGAATCTGTCTGAACCTGACTCAAAACCATTTCAAAAGATTTATTTTTAGAATAATTCACCAATGTTTCTGTCAATAAGGAAGCTCTAATTTGGTTGTCATACACATAATCAATGTCCATTCCCAACTTTGGTGGATTATATCTTTTTCTTGATAATATATCTCCCTTGTCGATCTCTGGACTAAGCTCAATGACAGAAACGGCACAGTCATTTCTGTCAATGAGACTATAATATGAAGTAGTGCTTCCTCTATAATCTGGTAACCAACCTGCATGTGCATGCAAGAATCTTGATACGGAGAGTAATTCAGGGCATACGATTTGACCACCAAATCCAGAATAAATTGTAAATTCAGGAGATAAGATCTCCATTTTCTTAATCACTGAATGATGATTTATTGAATCTGATCTGATTATTTCTACGTTATGTGAGACTTTTTTTGATAGAGAAAGTATGTCTTCATGGAAGCCTTTTTGTTCTGCCAGGCCTAAATTTTTCTGAATAGCTCCTATTTTCTTATTCAAATCTGCCAGCTTAAATTTCTTATCTGGATTTTTAATGATTAAAATAGAGCCGAATTCTATGCTTTGTTCTTTGAATTTTTCAAGATAAATTAATGACCTCGCAGTCTCAGCAGCAAGGAAGGTAAAATTTTCTAAGTACATTAGACTGATATCCCTAGTTTAGAAGCAAGCTTGCTAACATGATTAAGCTCCATCCTTATTAGCCAAGCAAGATTCTTTTTTTCTAGCCCACTCAGTTCATAAAAAACTGAAATCAAGGTATCGTTCACTTTTAACATTCCATTCAGATAATTAAGCTTGTTTTTAATTTCATATGATCTAGAAAGTATTGATGCAAGTTGGAGATAGTTATTTAAGTTTTTGAAGTCACTATCATCACTTTTTTTGAATTCTGGCAGATAAAAATCGTAAATTCTTTTTGAAACTTCAAATTTTTTTAATATCAGATCAATGTCAGAAAAAATGTCAGTGCTGCTTGAATGATTTTCAGATTGGAGTGAAGTATATATTTTTCCTAAAAAACTCGATGTTTGTATAAAACTTTCATTTCTTTCAATAACATTCTCTGAGAATGAAGGCTCCACTGCATCCTCGGTCTTGCCTATTATCATCTTTCTGTTTTCAAAGTATGAGTTCAAAAATTCATGCCCATTGTATTCAGCATAAAAATAGGTGTTAGGTGATATGATTTTATCTCCATCTGTATATAAATAACTCATACTCTAACCGCCTAAAGGCTTTATTAATTTTGAGACAATTGCTGCATAATCTATTGCATTTCTTGCCTCTGACAAACGAGATTTAAGATCAGTGTTCTTATTTCCCAAATTCAAATCATGGTGGATCTCATCATATATGATGGTGGTGAGCTCTTTAGCTGTCTTATTTTGATCTGTTTTTAAGTGAATGTTTGGCGCTTTTGGTATCGGGAATTCAATATCATAGCCTACGAAGTCAGATATCTCTCCTTTTCTTGCTGACTCATAAAGACCTTTGGTATCCCTCCTTTCTAATTCTGCCAAGGAAGCCTCAAGAAACACCTCATAGTAATTTGAGAAAATCTTTTTATTCTCCTTAAGAATATCTGGAAATATGCAAAGTATTGAGCAAATAACATCTTCTCCGCTTTGATCTAATGCTAATGATATTTCTTGTATGCGTTTTGCGTTCTGATACCTAGCTTCGAGTGAATACGACGTTTCTTTTTTATTATTGCCATCAATCAATCTAACAATGTCACCATCAATAGGTATGGCATTCGAGTTTGTTTCTTTTGATATTTTCTTAAATAAAATGTCTGCAATGGTAGTCTTACCTACCCCTGACATACCTACTAACCAAATAACCATTGCATTCCTACGAAATCTTAAGCTGACCTGAATTATAAAGTTTATCTGCAATCTCTAAATCGTTTGGAGTATCAATTTCAAACCAATCTGTGTTTATCTCAGCAGCAGAAATTTTGATTCCTTCTTTGATCATAAGACGAAAGAGCGCTGTCATATCAAGTGAATCTTGCTTATCTTGTAATTTACAAAGTATTTTTTTAATTTTCTCCATCCCAATGGGTGTAAGCTTGAATAGACCTGTATACTGACCCATTACTTTGTCAGTTGAATTTATTTCATTACCAATATCAAGGACAAAATTGTGATCTGATATTTCAAAAGATTCTGCATCTTCTTTGGGATCATCAAATCTCAATTGCCATTGATTGAGCCAGTTTTTATCATAACCGAGTACGATATCTCCATCATGCTTTATGATATTTGTTAATGCATTTTTATGAAAAACGATATCTGAATATGAAACAATCGTATTGGAATCAATAAATGATGCTGCTCTCAATAATGATGAAACCATGTTGGTCTTTTGCCAATTCTCATTATTGAATTTAATCAAGTCATATTCATCAAATTGTTCTTTGAGATATCCGGTCACTATTGCGATTTGATTTATAGAAACCTTATCAAAGCTTTCTAATTGCCAGTCAATCAGTCTCTTACCTCCAAGTTCAGTAAAACACTTTGGATGTTCTGATGTTAATTGATCCATTCTGCTTCCTCTCCCTGCTGCGAGGATTAAGCCTTTAATATTACTCTCTTTCATATTCTTGAATTTTATTTCCTATGGATCCTATTAGTAGCAATCTTTATTCATTTCTTATTGATTTTATTAATGATGCTGTCAATTAAAATCTTATTTTCCAATTGGCAGTTGTTTGATCGTTCTGGATGCCATTGGATGCCCATTATGGGTAATTCTTCGTGAAAAAATCCCTCAACAACTGATCTCTCAGAAATTGCAAATGCCTTTAATGAAGGTGAAAGGCCATCGATCAATACTCCATGATTATGATAGCTATTGACCTTAATAATCTTTTTTTCGAGCATTTGAACATATCTTTTATTCACAATTTCTACTTCATGCTCAATACTCACATGTTTCTGTTTAGTAGTTTCTTCTATATTTGAATTAAGCCTTCCCCCAAAATATTCATTAATTATCTGAAATCCTCTGCAAAAACCTATGATTGGAATTGAATTATTCACTGCATACTCAATGGCATATCGCTCTAATTTATCTCTTCTGCTAAACTCTCCTAAATCGTTTCCATTGCTGAGTATTAAGAGATCTAAATTAAGATTCTCAAACCAATCATCGTCAAGAATTCTGAAGTTTGGAATCGGAATTAAAAAAGCTTTAGGAAAGTTTTTAGTAAAATAATCAATCCAGTCATGGCTGAGTTCATCTCTAAGCTCACCGTGATTAGGCTCTTTGATTATCCTTTGTGTAATACCAATTTGCATAGATTTATTCCAATATTAACGCCGAAGAAATCGTTCTTTCGGAACAATTAAGATTTATCTTATTAGATTTTTCTAACTTTAAAAAAATTTGTTCGCCACAACCGATGGCTGCTGGCAAGCCAAATTCGGCACATCGAATTGCCATATGAGAATTTGCACCACCATATTTTGTGACCAAACCTTTGACATCTCTTGTGAATATCCAATCAAATCCTGGGTCTGCATTCTCAATTAAAACTATTTTTCCATCTATGATTTCTGGATCAACGTCTTTGCCTGAAATCCTAACAGCATCCTCACTTATAATTTTATTTGTTATAAAATTTGGTTCGCCAATCAAAAGAGGGACGACAAACAAATCAGATACTTCTGAGATAAGACTTGGAAGCAATATTCTTTCAGTAATCTGGTAACTCTTCTTGCCATCTTTGATTGAATCATTAATTATTTTCATAAATTCGACATCGTCGCTCGTCTTGTTTTTTTTCAGTAGTTCAGAAAAATCAATAAATGATAATTCTTCTTTTGAAATATCATGATTTTTCCCCCACTCTTCAAGTAACTCTAAAATATAATTTAGAGATTTAGTGAAGATAAATTTTGAATACTCTCTTGCCTGAATAGATCTTCGAATATAATCAAATAGAAATTCAGGCCCAATAGTGAAGCCATACATATCCAATAATGAACTTATCTTTTTTTTCTGTTCTTTTGATAATTTAAATTTACTGATTTTCTCATCTAGTTTTTGTACATTCTTTTCTTTAATGATCAGATCATCCCTTGCTTTATAAGGAATTGATAATATGTCATATGTTCCGGGTCTCAAGTGGCCATAGCTGTCAATAATCTCTTCTTTTTCCAGTTGGCCAAGAGAAAACTTATTTAAATCTTTAATAAATTCAGTAGCAACTGTTGGAATAGTTTTTTGAAACCTTTCTACGTCTTCAATTGAGAGAATCTCAAGTGAAACTATCGAGTCTAATAAAGACTTTGCTATGAATCCATGTCTAGCTAAAACTGAAAACGGAATAGTGCCATATTTCATACAATCATTTGCCATTGACTCAATTGCATTGAGATAATCTTCATCTGGTCTCAACTGTGACCTTCTGGTCTCAAGAGTTTCTAACATTTTTAAATTTTCATCAATTGATGCCATGTCTCCTTCTATATGGCCTTTGGTTAACTGAAGAAAGCAATCGCCCAATATTTCCAATTCCCCCTCAGTTAGAAGCTGTGGATACCTATCTTTGAATTGGTTGAAAAAATTGAAATTAAAGGTCGTTGAAGCGACATCGAACTCTACCTTATCATGCAAATGAGGTTCGCTCTGAAGCTTTGCAAGCCAGGCATTAACCAATTTATTTCCAATTGAGCTAGGTAGTCTTTTAGGAAGGTAACTAAAAAAGCTCAAGCGGACATCTATGAATGGCTGACCGGATAAGGATGACATCAGAGACCTCCCTTCAGGATGACAGTAGCCCATTCGATCCCTTGCTATCCTCCAAGCACTGTTAGTTATGAGAAAATCATAAAGCGAATATGCCAGTTTTCTTGGAGCTGTTCCTATTATTTCAGCGGGATTCCAATCAGGCATTCTTCCTAGGATTGCCCTATCACCGTAAGCATTATCTAGAGGCTTAAGCAAATCTTCGACTTGATCTTTCATTTCATCTAGGGAATGGTTGATTCTTGAATCAATATCATCAATCCAATTCTTTTGGGTAGTGATTCTTCTGACCTGCAACAGGTTCACCTCATGGCTCAGATTATCAATGGCAAATTCAATATCCAACATATCGCTTGAAACAACCAATTCAATTTCCTTTACTGCTTCTATAAGGCTGAGAAATCTTTCAGACTTTAGACTTGTAAAACCATAATCTCTGTGAATATATAACGTCCTATTACTATAGCCAGTGCCCGAGGAGACTGTGTCTGTTCTACCTGTCTCATCATCATAGTTAATAACGTAATATGGTGCTCCTGAATTCATGTCCTTAGTAAATAGAACACCGCTCATAGACACGTCAAGCGCCATTTCTTGTATCAGGACTTGGTCTTCCATGGAGGCAATGTTTTCAAACTTGCTATAACTTTCAATTACATCATTAACTGAGGTGATAATTTCTTCTTCATTCGATGAGGAAACATTTGCTATAGAAAGATACTCGCCTGCCATAGCAGTATCTGAGGAGTCTTCATTAGCAGCCGAAGATCTTATAATTAACATTCTGTTCTCAAAACTTAGCTGCAATTCCTCAAGTAGTTTCTCTCGATTGCCATGCCATTCCTTGACTGTAAAATAAAAGAACTTAGGAATGGTGCATTTATTCAAGTGGCTTTCTAGCCTATACAAAGTCTCAGCCTTGGTACCAAAGGTAAATTTTTTATTAGTAATATCAGTCATAGAAGAAATTTTTAATCAGCACCTAATATCAGATTTTCGAGCTATATTATCGGATTTGTGATTAAAGATACCCTAATTTTTTTAACTCTTTTTTGATTCGAGGCGAAGTCATCATTGATGCGGCTGTCGAACCAATATTTATTGGATACTTATCGATATCAAAGTTTTCATAAATTGACTTATAGTAATTAATCATTGTTTGATGCAATTCTCTTGCTTCAGGTTGATTGGAATCAATTAGATTATTCTCATCTATTTCCTTCTTGTTTCTATCAAACAATAACTGCTTTCCATCTGATCTCCATATATATTTATACTTCTGATTAACAATTCCTCGATAAAACATAGAAAATTTTTCGATTACTTTTGGATAGTGACTTAATCTTCCTGGAAGAACAATTGGTGGTGAATCAATGACAAGAAACCTCTCTTCATCATTTTGCAATATAGACTGACCATCAATATCAATATCTTCGACTGAATCAGCGATATTAAGTAAGTCCATAATGGTCGGAAATAAGTCTACATGTGTTGTTAACTTACTAATTTCAATATGTTTATTCTCAGGGGTTTTTATAATACATGGTAGTCGAAATAACTCATTAAAAATTGTTGCTCCATGATTAAGATTTCCATGCTCGCCAAAAAATTCCCCGTGATCTGAAGTTATTATGATAATACTATCTTCATATAAATTGGATTTCTTCAGGGAATCAATAAAATCACCAATCAGAGAGTCTCCATATAAAAGCTCGGCCTTATAAAGGTTTCTCATATCATCAATAGCATTTTCACAATCGCCGTGATTGCCATTAATCCAAGAATGAAAATCTGTTTGAATTTCAAATGCTTTTTGGGATATTTCTCTCTTACCAAATAATTTATCTCTCGCCCATTTTGGAGGATAGTATGGCGTATGTGGATGCATTATGGTGGTGAAAAAGAAGCCTGGTTTATTGCTTTCGGTAGCTTTCTTTAACAAATATTCCAAAGACTCTTTGCCGTCCACATGATTAGCTGTCGAGCTAAGAAGATACTCAGCACCAAATGACTTCCTATAAAGTACTCTTATAAAATTCCATATCTTCGGAAATTGTCGAGCATAATCTAAAATTCTTTTTCTTAAAGATACAACTTTAGTCTTATTGCCTTTTATTGGATATACCATTTCATCAAAAGAAAATAGTTTTTCATATCCTGCAGGAGGAACGACTATTTTTGAGTGACCAAAATTGTCATAACCATTATTTTTTAGGAGTCCAGTAAATGGTGTAATATCTGTACTAATTTCAGATAAATTATGAACAAGCCCACTCTTCGTTGAATGCTGACCGAGAAAAATGCACCCGTGAGACTGGGCCGTACCAGCCCCTCCAGAGTAAAAATTTTTACATACAATTGAGTCTTGAGCTAATTTATCAATATTAGGAGTCAGTTCTTCATTGCTTCCATAACATCCAAAAAAATCTTTCCTAGCGGAATCAAGAATTACTAAGAATATGTGCGGTTTTTTTTGAAGGTTTTGCATAAAAAATTAGAAATTTAGTATCAAATCATTCAATGATGTCAAATCGTCAATAATGATTGTCTTTTCAGGGAAGATGGAAGTTTCGCCTTTAGGAACTCTTCCTATAAAATTCAAATCATTATTTGATGCGCCTTCTAGATCTGCAATAGCATCGCCGACAAAAACTACATTCTCTTTTTTGTAATTATTCTCTGTGAGAATTTTTCTTATTATCTCTGTTTTTGATAAAGGAGTTCCATAGATGGATTTAAACTTATTTTGTAAATTTTTTTCTTGGATAATAATTTCTATTTCCTCTTGTGGCGTTCCTGTGGCTATGTGGAGATCATAGTTTAATTGGTATCTCTCAATAAATTCTTTTGAGCCCTTTACATATTCAGACTCAATTACTTTTTGAAGTACAATTTCACTGAATTTATTTGCTAAATCATTAATTGCATCTTCAGAATAGTTCTGCCCCAAAATTTCTTTTTGATAATAAAGGATCTTTTTGTATCTGCTGATTCCACTATTCTTGACATGATAATCTTTGACTCTGGCTTGAACTTCTTCTGAGTATTCATTGTATATGCTGACAAAGGCATCGGTTTTTATATTAGTTGATTCAGCTATGACTCCGTCAAAGTCAAAAATTATTGCCTTTATCATGATTCATCATCTGATGATTCTTTCAATGAATCTATGATCTCTAGTATACCCTGACCTATATCAACAAAACTTTTTGGGGTTAATTTTCTCGCATGCATCACACTATGTCGATACGGTGTTTTTACATAGTGATCATTATTCTTTTGCTTATTCATTCTAACAACTGGTTCTTTGCCTGCTATTTCAAAAATCATATCAATCAATTCTTTTGAATTTAAAACCTGAAGACCAGTAATGGTTATTGCTTTATTAGCATAATCTTTTGATAAGATTTCTAAACTCAAGTCAGCTGCATCTGAAACATGAATATATTCCCTTTTTTCTTCGCCTGAACCAAAGTAATCCAACTTACCCTCGTTCACTATTTGCTTTATAAAGCTATTTATACCATTCCAGTCTTGAGCTCTTGGCCCATACAAAGAGCCATACCTGAGAAAAGTAAAATCCAAGCCATATTCTTGATTAAACGCTTCAATTATTATTTCAGAAGATTTTTTGCTAGCGTTATAAAAAGATCCGAATGACGAGTAAACATACATTGAAGATGCAAAAATAAACCTGCTAACCTTTTTCTCCACGCATGCATTGAGAACATTGGTTGTTCCTAAAATATTAAGCTCAATTGTTTTTTGTGGTGAGATTTTTGATTCCCCAATATCTGCAATTCCAGCAAAATGATAAACATATTTTTTATCGCCGATGGCATCGTGAAGGCTTTGACTGTCTAGTATTGATCCCTCAATAAACTCCTGATCATCCCTAATCCATTTTGAGGGCTTAATGTCAAATATTGATACCTCAAAGCCAGAATCTGAGAGCTTATCTGCAACATGGCTTCCTAGAAAGCCAGAACCTCCAATTACTAAGACCTTTTCCAAATTAACCTCAAAAAAAATAGATGACTAAAAATTATAGTTCTTTTCGTTTACATCTCCAATAACCTTAGCAGGTATTCCGGAAACAATTTTTTTGTCAGGAACATCATGAACTACGACTGAGCCTGGGGCTACGATAGCCTTTTTTCCAATTGTTACTGGGCCAATTACTACTGCATTTGTACAAATCTTTGCTAACTCTTTTACATATGGAGCTTCTCCATCTTTTCCACCAAATGTAACATTTCTATAAATATGAACACCGCTCTCTATTACAGTTTTACCTGTAATAGTTACGCCGCTGTGATGAAATACTACTCCAGAATCGATGTTTGGATTTGAGCCGTGCTCGAAGTTATTCTTAACCTGATTCTTTCTACAGAAATATTTAAATAAGAAAAGATAAATTAATCTCGAGAAGCGATTATTTGTCCTGTCATACTTTATTCTATTAATTTGGGCAACCCTCATATACAAAGGCATGGTATATCTTGAAGTATTGTTGACTGTCAATCTAAGCATTATGTCTAAAAAACCCTTCGGCTTTGGATTGAGTTCATGATCATCAAAATAAAAACATTCTCTGAGATTTTTAGGTCTGTTCATTTGATATAAATTTAGCTTAAGATATAAATAATACTGGCTAACTAGTGGGTATCTTGCATTTCAAAGAATCCCCATTAGAGTGTCGTATTACTTCCTTCACTGCCTCAATCTCCATATAGGTTCTACAATCAATTGTCATGCTAGCCGTATGTGCGGTTAATAAACATCTGTCTATGTCTATTAATTTTCCATAATACGGCTCTTCCTTAAAAACATCCAGTGCAACTCCAAACAGATGATCGGATTCTAAGACCTTATACAAATCATCTTCATTTATAATTCCGCCCCTTGAAGTATTTACTATAACCGCATCTTCTTTCATCATCAGAAGCTCTTTTTCAGATATGAGATTTTCTGTTTTTGAAGTTAGTGGCAAATGAAAACTTATGACATCGCATGAGGTAATCACTTCATTAATATCTGCCCATCTCATTGAAGGATGATTGGTCAGGGAAGTGCTTTGCTCAAGGTCGCATAATAAAATGCTTTTGGTTCCAATTTTTTCTAATTCCATTGCAACCCTGAAGCCAATTTTTCCAGCGCCAATAATTCCGACCCTACATTCTTGTATTCTTCTTCCTATATGACGTTGCCATTCACCCCTATGTAGCTTTAAGTTTGAGACATGTGTAGCTCTAAGTAACGAGTAGATCAACCCGATTGTAAGGTCAGCTACTGCAGCATCTGGGCCATCGGGAATATATGTTATTTTTATATTTTTAGAATCTGCATAGTCAAGATCAATATTGTTATATCCAACGCCTACCCTTGCTATTAACAATAATTTATCAGCATTCTCTAAAACCGATTCTGTAATTGGCTCAGTCCCAGCTATTAAATAATCGTAATCATGAATCATTTCTCTTAACTGTGATTCTTTAATCTTCATATTGAAAGGGTTGATTGTGTAGTCAATACTATTCTCATGCAAAAGATTTAATGAAGCAGGGTCATAGACACCAAATGGTATCGTGGTGATCAGTGCCTTTGTCATGATATGGCTCTCATCCACTTGATCATGCTTTCTAAGCCCAGTTCTAGAGACAAAGTTTTTGAGACATTCAAAATTTCTTTCATTTTATTTGTATCAGCGAAAATGCCATGCAGGTCTCCAGACGTTGCTCCTGATATTCTTAAGTCTGGTTTCTTCTCGCATAGCTGGAAACAGAGATCAACAAGTTCGCCCACTTTGGTCTTTTTGCCAGTTGCTATGTTGATAATTTCATTCTTACTATCTTCATAAACCAAGCAATTCATAAATGATTTCACGACATCATCTATATAAATAAAGTCTCTGTATCTGTCTACAGAGCCTTTCATTTCTACAAATCCATTCTTAAAGATTTGTGCAAGGTAAATACTAACCATTCCTTGTCTAAGATTTTCCAAGTTTTGACCGGGTCCATAGACATTAAAAAGCCTTAGCGAGGTAGTTTCAATTCCATATGATTGATAAATACTCAAATAATGTTCGCTTGCAAGCTTGCCAACACCATAAAAAGATGACGGACAGCAATTAACATCCTCATCCACAGGTTTTTCGGGCTGCACGCCATAAACAGACATCGTTCCGGCATAAATAAAACGATTGCAGTCATGCTGAAGTGCAAAATCTAAAAGTAACAGCGTAGAAACGGTATTGGTGGTTATGTCATAAACTGGATTATCAAAACTAATTTCACCCGAACTTTGGCCCGCAATATGAAAGATTGCATCGTAATTTCTTTTAGGTATCTTTTTTATTGCCTCTTCATCGCCGCAATCACCTAAAATAAATTCCACTCCATCCGGAATATTTGTCTCATAGCCGGTGCTAAGATTATCAATGGTAACGACAGTGTGTCCATTTTGAATCAGCTCGGAAGCCAATGAACTACCAATGAATCCCGCTGCCCCTGTTACGATATAATTACTCATAATCTACTTCCAAACATATAAAAAGATAGTGTCGCACTGCCAAGTATCCAGCATTCTTTCTTTATACCCTTGGACGACATCATTCCCTATTTGCTCAGTGTATTTACCCTGTCCACCTGGTTTTCCATCGAGCATCCATGTCATGTGATTGGAGATGTCATACCTCTGCTCAGGAACAAGTTCGTATTTACAGTTCATCTTTTCAAGAATATATCTCAGAGACTCAGGCGTGTAATAGTAATGGTGTGCTATAGACCAATAAAATCTTTCAAATGCATCAATATTGTATACTGAGGTTAGTGGATCATTTGCACATGGAATCTCAGATATCATGACACCCCCATCGTTTAGAAGCTTAAGATTCTGGCTGATAAAGTCATAGGGGTCAGCGATGTGTTCAAAAACAAAGAAATGTGTAATTACGTCAAACTTCATTTCTTGAATAGATTCTAAACTTTCAAAGACTGTATAACCATTTGAAATAAGAAATTCACCAAATTCACCTGAAGGCTCAATTCCATAACAATTGATATCCATTTTTCTAAATGCATCCAACATAAAACCACTAGAACATCCAACTTCTAACAAGTTTATATCAGGCTCAAGGTACTCAGTTAGGAAAGGCATTCTCCTCTCAACTTGATCTTGATTTGTGCTCTTATGCAATTCAGCATTACTCCAATCCCTGTGATCGCCCACCCTTTTACTCATGAATTTTTCAAATTCTTTGAGATAAAAATACTTTTCCTCCTTTTCAGTAAGGATCGGATAAAGGTAAATAGCATTACACTCTTTACACTGCCAGAATTTATGTTCGCTAGTGCCTCCGAACACATGCTCTGCCCTGATAAATTGGGACTCTTCGTTTGCGTTGCAAATTCTACAGATGGGCATTTTAAATATTAAGCAATATAGGTATTCATCAATGGATCATTTTTCATAGCCGCTTCAACTCTCTTTAAGTCATCCAAAGTATCAACGCTGAAACTCGTGCAATTAGTCATGACCATTCTCACTTCCTCACCATTCTCTAATATTCTCATCATGTCTACTGATTCTATGATTTCTAAATTAGTTTCATCCATGGAATTAAATTTTAAAAGGTAATCTCTTCTGAATGGAATGATGCAAACTTGTTTTAACATAGGCACATCTTCTACCCCTTTTTTCCTAGAAGGTATAGGTTCTCGTGAGAAATACATGGCATTCAAATTTTTATCAACCACTACTTTGACTTCATTGGGGTCTTCAAATTCTTCAACTGAATCAATTTTAGACATTAAATTAACAACCTGAACCGAAGAGTCATGAAATGGTGCCAAGCTTTCTTCAATCATGGATGGTTGAATCATAGGCTCATCGCCCTGAACCATCACAACGATATCAACTTTCTCACCATTTTCATTTTCTATGAAAGTCATAGCTTCTGCAGTTCTATCTGATGCTCTATCGTGACTGTCTGAGGTCATTATTGCCTTTCCGCCAACTGAATGAACGTATTCGTATATTTCATTGTCACAAGTTGCAACATAAGTATCTGTGAGTTCAGCACATAACTGTGTCCTCAGGAGACAATGACCAATCATTGGCATACCATGAATTTTTTCTAATGGCTTTCCTGGAAATCTAGAGGAATTCATTCTAGCAGGGATGATTGCCACGACATTCACTTTAGCTGATCCAAGGCTTCTTTTGCATTATGACTTAGCATTCTTATATCAAGGCTATAAGCTATGAAATTAAAACCTTCCTTGATTCTTGAATTCAATTCGTCTGTATTAGGTTCAATGATATGGATACCACACGAAACTCCTTGATCGATTGATTTCTGAACAATCTTGTCGATGGCTTCTGCAACCTCTTTATCGTCTAATTGCCCAGCCTTTCCCATTGATGCAGAAAGGTCATATGGTCCGATTATTATTGCATCAAGTTGAGGAACAGATAATATGCTATCTAAATTTTCAAGTGCTTTTTTATCTTCGATTTGTGCAATTATGAGCATGTCATTATCCACAATCAACTTATACCCATCGAAATCTTCTCCGTAAGATTGAGCCCTAGCTAATCCGGCACCTCTGATACCATCCGGAGCATATTTCGTAGCTTTTATCGCACGGACCAAGTCATCCTCAGAATTTATCTGGGGTATTATTATTCCTGCCGATCCAGCATCAAGAATTCTCTTTATAATGACTTCATCATTCGATGGCAGTCGAACTAAAGGTATGGATCCAGATAGGTTTGCTGTTCTTATTAAGTTTTCGGCGTCAAATAAATCAATAACACTGTGCTCCATGTCAATCGTCAACCAATCAAATCCTGCATTTGAGAATATTTCAGCTATTGCTGGATGGGCAAGCGTAATCCAAGTGCCCAATGTGACTTCTCTTTTTGACAGTTTGGATCTAAGTTTTTTTATTCTTTCTTTGATCTTTTCTACTCGTTTGCATTTTGAAGCTCGATAAACTTCTTATAATCTTTATCACTTTGAAGAAGAAACTCATGATTCCCCTGCTCAGCAATTCTACCATCTTTAACAAAGAATATATTATCTGCTTGCCTAATTGTAGAGAGCCTGTGAGCAATAACAATAAGCGTAGTGGACTCTCTTATAGTTTTAAGTGATTCTTGAATTATTTTTTCCGAAATACTATCGAGTGAACTTGTTGCTTCATCCAAAATAAGTATTTTTGGCTTCATTATCATTGATCTAGCTAAAGAGATTCTTTGTCTCTCTCCTCCTGACAAACTAGTACCTCGATTCCCAACAATGGTCTTATAGCCATCCGGGAGTTTGTTTATAAAATCTTCAGCGCCTGAAAGTTTAGCCGCTTGATGCACTTCATCATCAGTAGCGTCAGGACATCCGTATTTAATGTTATCAAATATGCTCTCATTGAAGAGATAACAGTCCTGATCAACGATTGTTATGAGCCGTCTCCATGAGGACTCCTCAATGTCATTAATATCCAGACCATCCAAAAGTATGTTTCCAGTAGTTGGTAAATAGTTTCTCAAGATTAAATCTGCTAATGTCGATTTGCCTGAACCTGAAGGCCCAACAAAAGCTATGAATTGATTCCTGGGTATCGTAAGACTGAGTGATTGAATGACTTTTTCATCTGAGCTCTCATAACCAAAGCTTATATTCTCCAATATCAATGATTCTCTAAACTCAGATACATTTTGAGTTCCGTCACAACCGAGAGGTTTATTGTCTTTTCTGATCAAATCATTCACTTTTGTGAAGTGAGGTATGAGTTGCTTAATTTGAAGGATATTGCCATTTACCAGTTTGAATTGGGGAATAATAAGCGTAAACACCAAAAGACAAACTAGAAGCCTAGATATCGGAAGATCTAAAAACTGTATCCCAAATATTATTGAAATAATCATCATAACAAAAAGAAATGGTTCAAAAAAAGCAAACGAGATCAACTTATTATCCATGATCCTAATATCATTATTTTTTGATTGATCGATCAAAGACTCAATTTGATCAGAGACATTGTTCGATTGATTGAATATCTTAATAGTCCTAATGCCTGAAAATCTATCTTGGAGCTGATCAAAAATATCATCCATGAGATTTTTCTCTATTCCACCATATACTTGGCTTTTCTTAAACCTCGGAAAAACAAACAAATACGAAATAACAATAAAAGCGCATACAATGAGTGTGAATTCTATTGATAAGATAGAAGCAGTCACAATATAAGCAACACAGAAAATAACGCCTCTCGCCATCAAAAGGAAGTACTCCAATAGACCTCCAGAATTTTGACTAGAAATAAATATTGTTGAAACCAATTCACCGATATTTTTTTTCGAGAAGTAGGATAACCCGGTATTTAGTAAATTTTCTGTAGCTTGCTTTCTTAAATCATAGGTAATTGAAGCACTAAGAACCCTTGCTAGACGTTGCTGATAAATGAGCAATAGAAACCGAGCAAGAATTAGAGCGCCAAAAACAACTAAAAGATTTATTGGAGAATAATCAATAGAAAAATATTCAAATACATCGGCAGCAATTTTTGCAAAGAAACTAGCTTGATTATCACCCTGTATACTTTCGATGACTGGCACAAGCATTCCCACACCAAAGACTTCAAATACAGCGCATAAGAAAAGTAGGCACGCGTTAAAAATAATCAGCAGCGAGTACTTGCCAATAACAGAAGTCACAAGGTCTGATTCTTTGAAGTAGCTGAGTATTGATTTACTGTCTGACATTAGTCAATCCAATCATTTTTCTTATAAGTTGAAGAAATCATCAATCTTATCTAGAGCAAACTTGAAAGCCTTATACTGTGAGTCTACAGTAGCACCTGCAATGTGAGGTGTTATCAGTAATTTTTTATTATTTTTTGAGTATTCTATAAGCGGGTGCGAAGCAATCCCCTTCTCCTGTTCACCACTTATGACATCGACAGCCGCTGAATAAATTTGATTATTTTCCAGCGCATCAATGAGTGCCTCCTCATCAACAACTCCTCCTCTGGCTGTATTTAAGAAAAAAGATGATTTTTTCATTAAGCCAAACTCTCTTTGGCCAATTAAATTTCTTGTTGATTCATCCAAATGAACATGAACAGTATTGATATCTGAAACCTCCAATAATTCTTCCATAGTGTTCACTTGTTGTATCCAATCTTGATCTTTCTCTTGATATGGATCATATATCAAAATTTTTGCACCGAATGCATTACAGTATCTCGCCATTTTTTTCCCAATCCTGCCATAACCAATTATCCCTACAGTCTTAGAGTTAAGTTCAATGCCTCGAAGCTCTTCCTCTTTCTCTCTCCAAAAACCATCTGATGCATATTTTGCCGCAGGCACTAAGTTTCTTATCATGGCGATCAATAATGCAAAACTAAACTCTGCCGATGCATGAATTTCCTTGATAACATGTTCTTTGCCTTTTAGGCAGTCAAAGATAATGGATTCATTATTTAAATAATTTAAATCAACATGGTCACTGCCAGTAGATGGAGACACTAATATTTTCAAGTTCTTTGACAAGCCAAGTATATTTAAGTCAATTTTGTAGTTAGCACCTGGATCTACTATCCAAGCATCAATTTCTGAAACTACCTCTTCTAGTTGACTATAAGAAGCACCATATGCATAGGTGACTTTGTATTTGTTCTCAATTTCCTCTCTGACACCACCTAGGAAATGAGTTGGTGCAGTAATCAGCAGGTGTGTTGAGCAATTCTTATTCTTGGTTTCTAAAGAATCATGATATTGATTTATTGCTTTCATTGTACATTCCACTCTGAAATTATTTTTTCGGCTAGCCAAAATTCATAATCTGAATTGATTTTCACACTTTCCTCTTCAAGCATTGTGATATGACTTACCTTATCTCCAGTCAATATCTTATTTTTGATGCACTCTCTTGAAGTTAGAAGGATTGCACCGTTATCCTTATAGATCGAGTTTCTTTCCAATCTTGGAGACTTTCCATCGGAAATATTTATACCAACTAGCCCATTTGAATCGTGATTAAAACATGGAGCAAACTCCTCGCTGATAGACCTTACGCTATCAACTTGAAAAACTTGCAGAGTGTTTACCGCATGATCTATATGCTTTGATTTCAATAATGGGGTGCTTATTGAGAGTATACATACCGCGTCGTATTTTTTTTCTGTGTTTTTTTCAACTTTCTCTAATGCATCATCAACTATATCTATCGTGTTTGCATCAAAACTTGAGAGTTTTTTCTCTCTTTCTGCAAAAAGAGTATTTGGATAGCTTTCTTCTAAATATTTTTTAACATTAAGATCGCTTGATGAAACAGCGATATCAGTTAGAAATTCAGACTGCATAGATTCATCTAAAATATAGTCGATGAGGTTCTTATTATTCACCTGAACAAAAGGTCCATTTTGCTTATAGATTGATGATTGATGAACTAGAACAAGGCCTAAGACTTTAATATGAAGATTACTTCTAGATTCAACAAATTTCTTTTTTATTGCTCCTCTCGTATCCAAGATCTTTTGTGAGCTCTTAGTTAGATTTGAAGAATGTTGGCGGTAGTAAAACAGCGGTATATTTATGTTATATGGTTTATATTTCTCGATGAATCTTATCCAGATATCATAGCCATCTTGACAGGTAAACTCTTCGCTATAGCTTCCCAAATTTTGAAGTATTTCTTTTCTGTACATAGTGCATGCCCCATGAGCGGGCAAGTCAAGTAATTCATCTTCATTTGTTATCTTTTCTCTTCTGATCGTTTCAAGAATGTTTCCATCTGGGTCCACATGATGATAATCAGGGAATACAAGGCCAATATGAGGCTTGTCGTCTAAAACAGATGACAAAACTGTTAGAAAATTTTCATCAACATAATCATCTGCGTCAACACGAACGATATAACGGCCTCTCGATAGCCTTATCGCAACATTGTTTGTAATATTTAGGCCCTGATTCTTTTGTTTGATAACAGTTATTTTTTCATCATCAGAATACTTTTCAAGAATCTTAAGTGAATCGTCTGTTGAGCCATCATCAATAATGATTAACTCCCAATCTTTAAATACTTGTTTCTTGATGCTAGTGATGGCTTCCTCAATATAATCTCCATAATTGAAGTTGGGCATATAAACAGTAATTTTTGGTATCTTTTTAGGCATTAAATATCTCTCAAAAAAACTTCGATAAGCTCCTTACCCCTTAAGATTGAATTTTCAAAGAGATTGATCTCACCAGGGTGATTTGCAAAAGGCTCATCAAGTCTGTTTCCGTATGTAAAAGGTATTTCATAATCTGATGCATTCTTTATTTTTTTTGACTTAAGGCAAAACACTTTTTTACCGATCATAAATGCTTCCACTAACATCATTGAGTCATAACCAACAAAGATTTCATATTTATCAAAAACATCCAAAAAATCAGCTTTATCCAAAGGTAAATGGCCATAACAAGATTTTACTTCTTTAGGATGAGATCGATAGAAAGCATTATAGCCTTTAGTCTCCATCAATGATAAGTATTCATTAATTTGATTTTGATTATCTTTTTCGCAAAAGATACTTGCGAATTTATTCAATGGATCTGGCTGAGAGACTAGCAATATCGACTTAGCTTCCAGACTGATAGCTTTTGTTTTATTTTTTTGTTTTAGGAAATCAAGCCAAGGATGACCAATGATGAATATACTTGAAGATATGAGATTCTTTGATTCCAATCTACTTTTTGTTTTTTGATCTATAACTCCTAACCAATCTGGCATATAAGATGGCTGATTATAATTATCAAAGAATCTATCAAATCCTTTCCAATGATCTAAAAATCCAAGACTAGGAATTGCGTTATCTCTGCATACCTGTATTAGCACAGAATTTGTTTGATCAATAATTTTTGAGCTAGTTGTTGTGATTACTGAACTGTAGGCGGGCATTCTCATTTGCCAGAAATCCTCAATTTTATTTTTCCCTATGTTGAGTAATTCATATTTTTTATCTGGGAAAAATTTTTCTATAAAAATCTTTGAAAGAGGATGAATAATCATTTCGTAAAGATTTGGATCAATTTCGTTGATGATTGGTGCCAAGAACTTTGCACCGCCCAAATCTTGAATATATATTAGTGTTTTCAGTTCTCTAGAGATTTTAGTTTGTCCAGATTTTTAACTAACTTATCTACCGCGGCAAAGAACTCATCTACTTCTCTTTCTGTATTAGGATATTTACAGATATCAGTAGTCATAATTTCTTTAAAATGCATTTTTTCTGTTATGGGGCAGATGCCTCTTCTGTAATCAACACTATCATTGAAACTTAAATCTGAAGACGATTGTAAACTTTCTAGGCCAAAACCTTTGTAATCACTATATATATTCTGCATGTGTAACTGATATATTGGCTGCAAATGAACAGGAAGAACATAACCATAACCTATAGCGATCCCTTCTGCCTGCATTGCTTTTACAAATAATTCTCTTGAAACTCCGATCGAATCTTGTTTGTACTTTATCGGAAATAAATAAAAACCATGATCACAATCATCTTCAATAATGGGGCCTATGAGAAAATCATAATCCTTCATTTTAGCCGTCATTGATAAAGCGAGAGATTTTCTGGCTGAGTTGAAATCTCTAAGTTTCTTAAGTTGAACTTCTCCAATGGCTGATTCTATCTCAGTCATACGATAGTTATAGCCAATCATATCAATCATATCTAGTCGGTTTGCAGGACCAATTACAACTTCACCGTGATTCCTCAGATACCTCATTCGATCTGCGTAAAGAGAATCATTGGTTATTGCAAAGCCGCCCTCTCCAGTTTGTATTGCCTTGTGGTAATTTAAACTAAAAACACCAATATCCCCATGTAGTCCACATAACTTATCTTTGAAGTCAATCAATGGTGCTTGTGCGGAATCCTCTACTAGGATTATGTTATGTTCATCTGCAATGTTTTTAAGTTTGTCCAAGGAAGCACCGTGTCCAAAAATATTAACTGCCAGAATTGCTTTTGTTTTTTCAGTAATCAAATCCCTTACTTTTTCTGAATCAATTCCAAAAGTTCGATCTTCAATATCACAAAATACTGGGGTTGCGCCACACATTGCTATTGCCGAGGCAGTTGCTGACATAGTAAATGAGGAAGTTATCACCTCATCACCTGCTCTTACTCCTACTGCATATAGAGCACAATGTAATCCTGAAGTTGCAGAATTCACTGTAACTGCATTCGATACGTTAAATGAGTTACACAGTTCCGTTTCGAATGATTGGACTGACTCTCCTCCTAAAAATCTATTTCCAGGTCTAGCAGAAAAACCTGACAAATGCTGTGATCTCATAACCTTTAAAACAGCTTCCTCTTCCTCATGACCAATGTTAGTGGTATGAATATGGTATGGTTCTTTCCTAGTTGGATTTCCGCCTTGGATTGCTAATTTTTCATTTTTGATGATCATCTAATAAACCTTTCCTCTATATATTCTGCCATTCTGATTAATTGTAAGTCACTATATCTAGAGCCAACTAGCTGAAGCCCGAAAGGCATTTCATTGGGCCCATTAAAAAGAGGTATGTTGATGGAAGGAGCATGCAAATAGGTCCAAATCAAGCAAGGATCAGGCGGCTCTTGCTGATCTCCAATACCTGGAGCTATTCCGCTAGTGGAATTAGTAATAATGAAATCATAATCAAGCATCATATTGTCAAAAATCTTAATGTCATTTACCTGCTTTCTGAGTCCTTCGTGATATGTTTTTGTCGATATTTCTTGACCTCTGTCGGTCATCTCTTTGAAAATTTCACTGATTTGATCAGGATGATGCTCAATTTCTTGCTTGAAATAATATGAGAGAGCTTTTTCATATATCAAATTATGATTCTCATGGATTAAATCTAATTCTTCTCCGAGTTCCAATTCTTGGATTGTTATTTCTTGATATTTTGAAAGTTCTGAAATGAAGCTTTGAAGTGCCTCTTTTGTATAATCTTTGGTATGTTTCCAAGTTGCCGTTTTTACAAAAGCTATTCTGATAGATTTATTTTCTTTTATATCTTTGTCCAATGTTTCGTTTACAAATGGGTGATTAGTTCCTCGAACTCTAGCGGCTTGTAGACAAGTTTCAATATCTTTTGCTGTTTTTGCCATAAGACAAACATGATCTAAGGTATCAAGTGTTTTTAGAATTCCAGTTCTAGGTATTAGCCCAAAAGTTGGCTTAAAGCCAAATATGCCAGTGTAGCTTGAAGGTCTAATCGTGGATCCAGCAGTTTGCGTTCCGAGTGCAATTGGAGACATGCCTGAACTTACCACTGCTGCAGAACCACTTGATGACGTTCCTACAATATAATCAGCGTTAACAGGATTTTTTGTTTTTCCTGGATGATGAACAGCAAACTCTGCAGTAACAGTTTTTCCAGCTATGAATGCACCTTCCCATAAAATATGGTCAATTACTCGTGCATTATTTCCTGGTGTAAATCCTTTCCATATATCACTACCCATCTGCGTCATATAATCTTTAGTGTTAAATACATCCTTTACAGCTAGTGGAACTCCGGCAAGAGAGCCTTTTTGATTAATACCTTCATCAATATCTTTTAAGATTACTGACTCTTCAAACTGTTCCCAAGCATCAATTCCTGAATCAGTTGTTCTAACGAAATCAATATATGAGTGTGCTATCTCTTTGGGGCTGCATATACCTCCCTTGATTGCATCAGTGATATCAGATGCGAACCAGTCTTTAATCTGTTTATCTCGGAGATTCACTTGGTATGCAAAGGACTTATGATTTATTTTTTTCTATTGCTTCATCAACTTCAGAAAAATCAATCTTATTATCTCTATGTGATTTTAGAATTTCATAGAATTCTTTTTCCGAGAATTCAGTTATATTTAGGTAATTAGGCAGTCCTTCTGGTTGCTTGGTTTCTATTTCTCTAACTAATTGAAACGCTTCCTCTCTTGACATTAAACCATTCCTAACATCTTGACTGACATGGTCTGTTGTCCTTCCAAAACCTCTTTTAACAAACTTAGCATGATCATGAACGCCAGACATTTTACACTCAACACTTTTATAACCTTTATATGTTCCTTCAACATAATCCTCTTTCCAGCCATATTCCTTTTTTATGAAGTTCACCTGCTTTTCACCGTCCCAAAACATATAGTCACCTAGATGTATTCCATAAATGCCGGCAGATTTGACTTCTTCTTTACTTGGCAATTTAAATGGATATAGGTCTTTTGAGGTAATCGAATCACAAATCATTTCCTCAGGCCTCACTTTTGATGAGACTTTAAGGTAATATTCTTCATCAAATGGTATTGGCTCCCCTCCATTATCCATATAAGTTGCTTTATTGCCGGCTTCAGCAATTGACTCACCCCAGATGATAAGAGGAATTTTAAATCTAATTGCTGCCTGAAGTGGGAAAGACCCTACTCCAGCATGGCAATGCCAGCAAGAATCACCAATCATGTGTAATGATTGTTTAGCAATATTGTTTATGAGCCCTCTGTTTGGAGTAAACATAATATGGTCAACATTCAGCTTCTCAAGAATATTCCATAAGTTATATTGGCCAGTTTCTGTATACCAATTATGATTGAATGTAACGGCAAGTGGTTTCATTTTGTATATTTTGACAAGCATATGTAATTGAAAAACACTATCCTTTCCACCACTAATGGGCACCAAGCAGTCGTAATTATCACCCGATGATTCTCTGAACCTATCTAGAATCTCCTCTAATTTCTTTTTCCGATCAAGCCAGTTTATGTGCATCTTTTGTTCAGAGCTAATGCAAGCCCTACAAATGCCCATTTCGTCAAATATAGTTCCTTCAGATGTCTCTGGCATACAACATCTTGCACAATATTGCACATCAGACATTAGAGGTGTGTCATGCTTATTCATACTTCACCATAAAGTTTGGATAATATTACAAGATTAACTTATCAACATAAAGAAAATGAAAAGTTAATTTTTTTGCTTTAATTCTATTGGGTCTTTTTGATCAGTATTCTGTGAAGCTAGGCTTAAAATCAATTCTTGTAGCCTTTCAGTATTTTTTCCATCAAAGTATGGATCAAGATCCTTCGAGAGCATATTGTAGTCAATATCATTTGAAAGTTCTGTATTGTCTATTGATAAGCAATCAAATAACTCTCTTTCAGTATTCATAACCAATCCCTTACCATAGTCTCCAAAATATAGTTCGGCAGAGCCAGAGAAATCAAAACTAAATGATTCCTTTTCAAGTGCCAATGCCTCTGTCATTGAGTAAGAAGAATGAGGCACTATCACTCTTTCTGATAAAAACATCAGCTCCTGAGTGGTAAATTCATCAAAATCAATGACAAAATTCTTATTTGATTTGGAAAAGTTATATAAATCTTTCCATTCTTTGACTGTTTGAACTTCAATTTTTTTTCTAAATCTTAGAATGATACGACCAGAATTCTCATTGGCTCTCTTTTCCCAACTTTTAATGGCATCTACCATTGAGACCCTCATATCCTGTCTTATCATGGGAGAATTTCCTGGAAGTATAATCAATATCATTTTTTCAGTGGGCCCATAAGTTGATAAAAACTTATTTTTAATTAAATCTTGATGATTCTGGTTGTGCTTGAGTCTTATCACTGGATCAAGGAAATCCTTACCATTGATATAAATTTTTGTATCCTCAAGAAATCCACTAAATTTTTTCTTATAGAGATTGCCAAAAAGTAAGTAATAATCAAAATTAACAAAACAAATTTGAGGGCAGTCATAGGGTGTAGCAGTATGTTGTATACCAATTGTTTTGACTCCAGCTTTTTTTGAAATGATTGCTCTTAAAATAGATGCTGGATTGTAATCATTTCTTATAAGCTCTACTTGAGGAAGGAGATAGCTTATTTCCAAGTGCTTTTGCAAAACATGATGGATGGCTTTAGGTATAGCAGTATTCATTTTCTCTGCATACCAGTTATTGCTGTGCCTTAAAAAGCTTATTGGACTGATCAACAATTGAAAGAATATTTCTAGAGCTTTCTTTGTAGTTTTGAAGTCAACTTTCAATCTCTCAGTATCCAGGTGAGGTATTTTCATTTGATTCATATTGTCTTCATAAGATTTTTTAATTTTTGAGGGAAATTTCCAAAAATTAAAAACATGAACCACATCGCCATACTCAATTTCATTAGTGTAAATAAACCTATCATCTGTACTATATTTGATACCCTTGGCTGCAGAAATATATCCCATTTCTGTAGTGTTGATACCATTTATTACTGGCATGCTTAATTTAGGCTCAAGTATGCAGCTTTCCTTTCTTATGCCCTTATTGAGAGAACTGATAATAAAGTAGATAGGAATAGCGCAGCAAAAAAGATAGTTAATGAATGCCTTAAATGAACTCCTTAGTGAAATTCTTTTGCTATCAACAAGCTTATATCTGTTATCAGTTATGCCGACTATGCTGAGATATTTCTCCTTTTGATCGACTAATACAAATTCAAATAGATACTGATAAGCAAGATCATATGCCAAACTTGCCTGAAAGTAATTTATCACCTCTTCATCATTCAAAATATTATTAAGCACAGCAAAAGAATGCTGAGCCTTAAGCTCCATTTTTATCTTTGATAGTGCTCTAGCTGATTCAAGATTAGATAACCAAAAATGACCTATGACCTCATCTGAAGAGATCTCCGATATTGATGTATTACGCACAAATAATTTAAGGAAATTTAATATTGCATTTTTCTTTTTTATTCCAGGAAATCTCGCTAAATGTGTCTTTGGCATGAAAAGAATATGATCAGACCTCATAATGCTTAGAAAGTTTTTGAGAATTAGAATAAAAGAGTAATTTGATAACATTACAGCATGCTTACTATGCAATTCCGATTTATCTTTATTCATGATTTTATCTGTCTGATTTTTACTTGATTAAAATTCAGTTTTGAATAATTTCCTCAGCCAGAATAGAGGTAATTAGTGCATCCTCTGGTGTGCATAAAAGCTTTTCTCCACTCTCAATATTAGAAATAATATTACCAACGGCACCCTCAAAACATTTCTTCCATCTAGTATCACACTCATTGTCTTTAATTAATCGATTAAATACCGAATAATCAGGATCTTTTTCAATTGAAAAAACAGTGATGCTTTGTCCTCTTTGATTTATTTTCAACACTCCTGATTCTGAGAGGATTTCTATTTCAATATAGACATAGTCAACATCAGGCACATGGCTGAAAATAATGGGTATATCCTTTGATGCAGAAAGCAAGCAATCGACACCGATATCATTATCTATAGGTGTATACTTTTTAAAAACTTGTTCTAGATTAAGCTTTCCAAAAAACCAAAATAGTAGGTCGAGAATATGTGTACCATTATTTTTTATGCCTTTTGTGTAATGAACTATTACTTTCTTGATGTCCCCATAAGAATTGCCATCAATATTTAATTTTATTTTTTGTAAATCCTTATTCCATCTTCTGAAATAATTGACAGCAACAGTCATATCTTTTGTGATTTCTACAATCTTTTTTGCTTCATCAAGGTCATCTGAAAGGGGCTTTTCAGCAAAGATTGCAGTGATGTTTTTAGCAGAAGTGAATTCAAAATGTTCAAAATGTCTCTGTGTTGGTGAACATATGCTTATTATGTCTATTCTTTGTGACTCAATCATTTCCTCAAGTGAAGTGAATGCATCATCTACACCCCATTTTTTTGAAAATGCTTTTAATCTATCTCGATCTGGATCATAGATAGCTTTTAGCAATGTCCTCTCATTTTCTTGGTAAGCTTGTGCATGGGATTGAATATTTTTATTCGCATTTGAACCATACATTCCTGCGACATTTCCACAACCTATTATTGCTGCTGAATATTTTTTCATATGTAGCTAGGGTAACCTTTTGAGATGATTAAATGATTTTATTGTGTTTACCACTCAGCTCCAAATAGTCTGAGTAACTCTGGCTCACTCTTTATTTGTTCGAATACTTTTTCAAGGCTAAAGTCTTTATCATTTGGATAGTTTGTTTCAATAATCTTTTTATTCAACTCAAAATTCTTGGGGTAATTTACAGAAAAGTTTAGTTCTGGCTGATTTGTAAACTCCCATTTTCCGTGAGCCTCTAAATAGGCTGTTTTGTATATCTCAGGATTTTCAAAAATATAGGCAGAAGGATGTTTACCATTGGTTAGATATTCAGGATACTTTACATGATCAAGGGCCACTTTTGCTTTGTATACTTGCACTCGTAATCCGATAGAAAATAACTTCATTCCATTTGCTAAATCACCGTAATCATTTGAAATATTTGCTGCATAATCATAATTGCCATTCTCAAAAAGATTTACAACATCATCAATCAATGAGGAATGGACGAGTGGATTATCTCCAAGTATTTCTATAATATTTTGAGACTCAAAGTATTCTGCTGCGTCAGAAATTCTCTGCATCAAATTATTCAAAGGGCCTCTATAACAATCGATGCCATATTCTTTAGCTACCTCTTCTAGCTCATCATCCGTAGATTCTTTACTCGTAGTTATGATAACTCTATTTACTTTTTTAGAATTTTTAACTCTATTTGCCAGGTGGATAATCATAGGAAGCTCTAAAATTGGCAAAACATTTTTCCTAACCAATCTAGAAGAATTTAGTCTTGCAATTATAAATGCATCATACATTTTGTCTTTCTTCCCATTCATCTCTAAGAAGTCCATATTCAAAGCTATCGTAAAATTTGCCATTAGCCTCAAACTGCTTTCTTCTTGTACCTTCTAAAGAAAAGCCATTTGCTTCAAAAGCCTTCTTGCTACCTATATTTTCTGACCACATACCAGCCGTTATTTTTCTTAAATTCATTTTCAAAAAAGCATGATTAACTAAGATTTTTATTGCTTCCTTGCCTATTCCTTTTCCTAAGCCTATCTTTTCTCCTATGAGGATACTAATATCACCAGTCCTATGCACCCAATCAATTTTGTGAATCCCAATAGAGCCAATAAGTGATCTCTCCTCATTTTTCAGAACGATGGCAAATTGAACATTATTTTTATCTACTTTTGAATTTTTTAGATGCGCTTTCTGTTGAGCCAATGTATTTGGAAAAACTCTCTTATTCATATACAAAGTTGTATCCTTATCATTAAACCATGAGGTCCATTTTTCGAGATCCTTTTCCTCGAAAGGCCTAAGTATTATTTTTTCACTCTCAAGCATTTTGTCTAATATAAATCTTCCCAATTAATTATGTCATCCTCATTAAGATCTTTATTGACTCTTCTTCCAATCACATCTGCTATCTCTTCAGGGCCAATTCCTGTACCAGGACGTTTCCATGTTAAACAGTCTTTTGAAATAACTTCATCTTTTTTTAGTGCAGTAACTAATACCAAGCTTCTTCTGGCATTTTGTCTAGATATCATCTCAGAATCGATTGGCTGTTTCTTAATTTTTCCAATGATTTTTTCAAGATAATCAAATCTTTGATTAAGTCTTTCTAAATCCTCCTTATCCATAGCATGGTAATGATCGTTTCCTGGAAGAGTTTTATCAAAAGTGAAATGCTTTTCAATAATCTTTGACCCAAGAATAACAGCTGTCTCAACTGTCTTCATATCTTTCGGCAAAGTATGATCGGAATATCCTATAACTAAATCTGGATACCTATCTCTCAAGTCAAGTATCATTCCTAAGTTAGCGTTTTCATCATTGCATGGATAATTTAAAATGCAATGCATTAGGGCCAAAGGATTTCCATGATTCTTAATCCAAGAAACAGTGTTATCAACTTCATTAATATAAGAAGCTCCAGTTGATAATAGTATTGGCTTACCAAAATCACAGATATGCTCTATGAAGGGCTTGTTGTTTAGATCAGATGAAGAAATCTTATAAGTTCCCATTAAATCGTTAAGGAAATTAGAAGACTCTACGTCAAATGGCGTACTTAGAAATTCAATATGATTCTTGTCACAAACAGTTTTTAGCTCTTCAAATTCTTTTTTCCAAAATGAATCGTATTTTTTAAACAGCTTGTATTGACTTGTTGTTGGCTCTTTATCTAGATCCCAATATGATGGTGAATTTTTTGATGCAATTGTCTCAGCCTTATAGCTTTGAAATTTTATTGCATCGGCACCTCCTTCTTTTGCCTCCTCAATTAGTCGGATCGCAAGGTTCATATCTGCCTCATGATTCACACCAGCTTCAGCAATTATAAATGGTTTCAGAGGATTTTCTGAATTGTGTTGATTGGTTATTACATTGGCTAAATTCATTAGAAACTCAATATTTTATCTTTATAAGAGATGATATCTTTTATATCTGAATCTGGGCTCAGATCGCAATCACTATAGTTATCATAATCATCTCTTGTATCAATATCCAATCGTATATCTGGCCTCATCATCCATTTATGACTAGGATTAAATGTTTCAATCTCAAAAATATCAGGATTGTCCCAAATGAAGTTGAAAATGTGCTCCCTGTATTCATTTGTATTAGCTTCATTATTAATTTTGTCTAGTATTTCAAAAGATACGATTTCAGCACCAATTCCATCAGGATAGCAATTATTTCTTGGGATATGATTATATGCATAATCACATTTTCTACTCTCAAAGAAAGTGATGAGTTCATCAATTGTTCTAGGGTCTATGAATGGATTATCAGCACATATGCGAATGACATTTTCTGCAGGATACTTAGTTGCTGCTGAGTGAAACCTAGTTAGTACATCATGTTCTGATCCCCTAAATATGTTTGCACCCTTTGAATACAAAAACTCATATAACTGATTATCTTTTTCTGTATCTGGGATAGCAAAAACAACATCATCAAGTTTTTCACAAGAACCTACCCTCTCTATTATCCATTGGATAATTGGAATATTATTTATTCTTAGCAGTGCTTTTCCAGGAAGTCTCGAGGATCCCATCCTTGCTTGTATTACAGCTATATTTTTCATTTTTTAGATGTATTAGATATTCTTTATTAAATTTATTACTCTTGATTTGTTTTCTGAAAAATCAAATCTAGAAGAATTTTTGTATAACATTTTGAAATAATCCTCATCTTCAACCATTTTTTTAAAGGTTTTTTTGAGAAGTGGTTGTGTATTTTTCTCACTAAAAATTCCGATATTAACCATTCCATTTTCTAAAGAAGAAAATTTGTGCTCCGATTCACGTTTATGTTGAGAGACTACAATTGAAGGAATATTCATATGAGCCAATTCATATACTGTTCTACCATTTGAAGTTAACGCAATTTGAACTTTTTGCATGATTTCAGAAATAACTCCAGTTGCATGTGTGAGAGACACATTTTTTATTTCAGAAACAATGTTTTCCAAATCAGAGAAGTGCTGATACCCAGGTCCAGATACAATATATATAAAAATACCTCGCTCGTTACAATAATCAACAACGCTATCAAGAGAATATTTGGTTAAATTATTTGAATCAGTGCCACCAAATGTAATTAAGATATTCTCTATTTTTTCAGAGAGGTTATTTGGTGCTCTCTCCATAAACTCGTCCCTAAGAAAGAAGTAGTTATGACCCCATATCATATTTTCTCTTGAATCTGTTGGCTTTTCATATAGTTCATTAATGGTTAAGTCTGCATGAATTGAGCCGCTTCCAAGATCTTCAAAATTAATAACCTTGATATCACTTGCCTTTAATGTCTTTATATCATCTTCATTTGTGGATAATACATCATTGATAACAATGTCAGGACTAAGATTCTTAATATCAGAGTAAATAGTTTCCTCATCAAAAAGATGTAAGTAATATTTTTCTTTTATCATCAATTCAGCCATCTCAAATGAAGATTTTGTACATGCAAAAGAGATTTGAAAATCACTCAGATCTTCTGCAAGAGAAAGTGAGCGATAAATATGTCCAAGACCTACGGCTTTGAAGCCAATTACATGAAAAATTAGCGAAGGTTTTACCATTCTTTTCTTTATATCGATTTCAGAGTAGAAATTGTCGATTCAAGCATATATTCGATCTCATAATTTTTCATTGTTTCATAAAAGGGAAAGGAAACCATGCTATCAAAGAAAAGTTCGGTATTAGGACAATCAGCTTCACCAAGATCATGCTTGATATAGTAAGGATATCTGTGAAGGGGGTAGTACTGAACAACACATTGTATGCCTTTATCTAAAAACATTTTCTTAATAAATTGATCTCTCTTATCATTTTGAACAAAAGCAACAAGGTGTTGGTAATTATGCCTTTCATTGTCAACACGATGAAAAATCAGTTGTTGAAATTTAGCTAGATCATCAATAAATTGAATTGCTCTAGATCTCTTAAGTGAATTAACAGAGTCAACTCGATCAATTATCATGGAGCCAACGGCGCATTGAGGCTCTCCTAAACAGTAATTATTTGGCTCTATATAATTACCATTTATTTTGGGATAGTCCACATTGGACATTGCAGGTTTCCAGTAATATTCTTGGTCTTGATATCCCAAGTGCCCATTATGTCTAAGCATAGGAACAATCTCTGCAAATTTAGGATTTTTTACAACTAATACTCCTCCCTCGCCTAATGTGGAAATATTCTTTTGAGAATGGTGAGAAAAAATTGACATATCTCCATATGTGCCAGCCCGTTTACCGCCCAATGAAGTACCTAGTGACTGAGCGCAGTCCTCTATTAATATTAAATCATTATCTGTACATAACTGTCTTATTTCTGGCATGTCAGCGATATAGCCATATAGATGAACTACGACCACTGCTCTTGTTTTGTTTGTAATTTTGCTTTCAATGGTCTTTGCATTGACAACTCTTGATTCAAAATCAATGTCAGCCCAAACAATTTTCGCTCCTTTTTTTACAAATGGGTATGCTGAGGATGTATAGGTATGCGATGGAATAATTACTTCATCTTCGTCAGAAAGAATGAGGAGTTGAGCTGCTATTTCTAGAGCAGATGTTGCGCTTGACATTGCAAAAGCATGATCTACACCAAGAAATTCTCTATATTTTTGCTCAAATAGTTGTAAGTACTTTCCTTGGGTAAGGGTATCGGAATCACTCATTATTTCAACTACAAGGTCTATTTCTTCTTGTGAATAAGAATGGCCTCTTCCCTTAAATGGAATTTTAAATGATGAACTCATCAGATCATCTTGAACATTTCACAAACCTTTTCCGTGGTAAGAATTTTCTTGAAATCAGAACCTAAAGCATTGGTAAGTGGTTTCTCATGAATAATGGTTGAATTATATAATTTTTCGTAAGTTCGATCATCTGGATCATTTTCTAAAATATCTCCATGCAATCTAGGAACTTTAATGTCTTGTATCTTTGCCATACTCCAAAAATCATTATATTCATCAGGATAAAACTCCTCCATGGCTCTCATTGTCATACAATTTGAGACACAATGATGAAGACCAAAAACAACACTAAGTCCAGCAGAAAAAGGGTGAACTAAACCAACATATGTAGTTGCTATTGCAGCACCGCCCATATAAGAAGCTACCATGAGCTTTGATCTATTTTCCTCTGATTGCATCTGCTCAGATTGAAAAACATCTTTTGCATATTCTATTGAAATCTTAGAGAAGGCATCTCCAACAGGATTTCTATATGCTCCATTAAGTGCCTCAAAACTGTGTATATAAGCATCCATTCCAGTGAAAAAATATTGATCTCTAGGTACTGTCTTCGTTAAGTTTGGATCGAGAATGATTTGATCAAAAACACTAAAGTCGCTGTTCATACCAAGCTTTAATCCATTTTCTTTATTGGTTAAAACACATGTTCTTGTAGCTTCAGCTCCAGTCCCTGACAAAGTTGGTATCCCTATCTTGAAAACACTAGGATTTTTAACAAGATCCCAACCCTGGTAATCTGCTGCACATCCCTCATTAGTTAGAAGGTTTGCTACTGCTTTAGCAACATCCAGCGTTATACCTCCACCCATACCTATAATTACAGCTGGTAGTTTAGTAGAAAAAGATTTAACTTTTTTACACAAATCATCAATATAACCTGTAGTTGGCTCATCTGACGTTTCGATAAAAATAGTATTGTTCTTACAATCAAGTTTAACTTGATCTATTATCTCAGCGTTTCCTTGAAAGAACTGGTCTATAAAAAATACACAGAAGTCATTTTGATGCTGAATTCTTTTTTGAACTAAAGATGAAATCTCTTTGAGCGAGTCAGGTCCAAAAATATATCTATCAACATTTTTTGCATTTTTAATGCCTGTATCAAGAATATCATTCATACTTTTTGCACTCCAGCTTAATTAAGTCTTTCAATCCATCTGTTACTGACATAGAAACCTCATATCCTAGTAATTCTTGAGCTAATTCTATATCAGCTCTAGAGTGCAAAATATCTCCTGGTCTAAAATCTCTATGAATTGGTGGATTCAATTGCAAATCTGGAACATTCATAGAGATATTCTGACTAATTATTTTGTAAAGCTCAATTAGAGTTATTTGATAATTAGCGGCTATGTTATAGACCCTGTTTAAGGCTTCCTGTTTTTTTGGTATCGCTGCAATTATATTTGCCTGAACAGCATTAGCTATATAACAAAAATCTCTAGTTGTTGAACCATCACCATTAATAAATAAGTCATCACCTTTCATGATTGCATCAATCCATTTTGGAATCACTGCAGCATATTGGCCGTTTGGATCCTGTCTTAGGCCGAATACATTGAAATATCTAAGACCTATTGAGTTGAAATCATAAACTTCTGAAAAGACCATTGCATAACTCTCATTAACGCTTTTTGTAAGTGCATATGGACTTAGTAACTTTCCTCTATGATTTTCTTTTTTTGGCAGTTTCTCTGAATCCCCATAAACTGAACTTGAGCTCGCATATACAAAGTTTCTTACATTGTTCTCCTTAGATGAATGAATAATATTCAAAAAACCATTTATATTAGAATCATGGCTAGTCAAAGGATCTTTGATTGACCTAGGGACAGAGCCAATTGCTGCCTGATGAAGAACAAAATCTATTCCATCAGTGATCTGTAAGCATTTATCATAATCTCTAATATCTGATTCTATGAATTTAAATTTGGAGTTATTTTTTAGAGATTGATGATAAGAATTGAGGAAAGCGATGTTTTTCTTTAGTCCTGTTGAGAAATTATCAGAGGCTAGTACATTTTGATTATTATCCAAAAGGAATTGCACTAAGTGAGAACCAATAAAGCCTGCTGCACCAGTTACTAACCAATTATAAGAATTATCCTGAAGCTCAATTTGAATTTTTTCCAATCGGTTACTCAAGCTACTTCTCTAATTAGTTGCTGTATTGGATGAAGAGTTCTATTTAAAAAGTTTGACAATACTATCTTCGTTCTCTCTTATAAAAACTATGAGTGATGCCAAAATTAGACCAAAAATGAATCCCAATATTACTATCTGTCTACGTTGTGGTTTGATTTTTGTTTTAGGAACCATTGCTGGGTCTATGACCTTGAATGCATAATCTTCCCTGACATTTGCAAGCATTATCGTTTGTAATTGCTCTTGAATAAGTGAATTCAGAACATTCTTTATATCTACTAATGTAGTTTTTTCAATCTCTTTTTTTAAATAATCTATGCTCTTTTCAGCCTCTAAGATCTCATCATCTCTAATATAATTATTGATTGAAGAAACAAAACTATTTGCATATTTAGCAGCAAGCTTTGGATCATCCCAGTTCATTGTAAAAGTTACAATTCCGTCTCTCTTATCGTAACCAATTGAGTAATGTGACTTCATTCTTGCCTGAGCAGAAAGATCAGATGGTGCATCTTCTTTCCATGATTGAGTGTCCTCATTCCAATCTTCTTTGAAAAGTATTGGAAGAATATTTTCTTGATTAACAAAAATAATATTGAATTTCTTTGATTCTGCAATAGCTATTGAAGTCTGAATATCGTCAGCTGGTCCAGATGGTAAGTCTATTCCAGCTATTGATGCTATTCCAGAAAATGATGAACTCAATGAGCCTATTGATGCTGATTCATCTGCAGGAATTGCAACAACTTCAGCCTGAAAAATTGGTGTAACTAAAAGAGCATAAATCACTGATAGTGATGTTGCCGATATTACAACCCCGCTAAATAATTTTGCATTATTTTTGAGTGAATTAATTATGGCTGAAATCTCAACTCCATCAACCTTTTCACTTTCAAAGTCTAGAATACTTTCTTTTTTATCCATTTATTAAAACTAATTATTAAAACTAGAGACTGCTGCTGCTGCAACTGCTAGCTGATATAGTACCTGAGTGATTTCTGTCGTAGCTCTTATTCCAGAGAATGTGTCTACCTTTAATGGAACTACAATGGTATCGCCTGGTTCAAGAGAATTGCCTGAAGAGTAAGTAGATCTGAAGAATCCACCACTATTTGCTCTTGATGGAGGGATTATGGAGCCATCAGACTTAATAATATATGCATTATTGGCATCTGCAAACTCTGTCGTTCCTCCGCTTAAATCAATGTATTCATTAAAGCTTAATTTATTTTGATATTTGTGAGCATTTGCAACAAAAACTTCGCCTATTACAGAGACAGTATTTTGAGCTTTTGGAATAAACAATGTATCTCCATCTTCAAGTACTATATCTTCTTCAGTGCCATTTATGATTCCTTCTATATTAATCACGAGCCTTCCGAGAGACTCTGCAGAAGTATCGGATTCTTGCAGTAGTAAATCTAATTGTGAGAGTATTGCGGGGTTAAAAGTTTCCTGGCCAACACCTTTATTTTGACTTGCCAGTAATAATTTTCTTCTTATCTCAGACTGAGCCTTCCTGAACCTAGAGATTTCATTTGCCGCCAGTGATTGTCTTTGAAAGACAGCCGCTTTTGGAAATGCTTTATCGTTAAATCCACCTGCTCGCTTAATAAGACTTCTAAGAGTTTCATTCTTAGAAATAGGATAGTCCCCAGGAAAGAAAACTTGTCCACTTATTTGAACATTCTCCACATTACGTGAAACCTTTTTAATATTTACCAAATCATTTGGATTCAACTCAGTACGCATCATATTTGAATCAGAGACAGACGCATTGTTGTTCGAAATCCGATACTCCTTTCCTTTCAGATCACTTCTTATCAACTCTATATCAGTTGTATATGTCGAATCCTTGAGGCCTCCCGCTGATTTTATAGCATCATCAAGTATCATGTTGTCAGTTAAAGGATATTCACCTGGGAAGAAAACATTCCCAAAAACTGAGATGACTTTTTTACTTTCTTTTGATGTTGATTGCCTTTTTACAACATCTAAAACTGGCTTAATTAATTGTTGTCTGCAAACATCAGTAAGCGATAGTTCTTCTGTTTGCGCCCTATTGACTTCCGAAATTTGGGCTCTTCTTATGTCCTCAAGAGATGACCCTTCTTTCCGAGAAAGGCTTGCTATTGTGGAATTTCCTCCCGATTCAACGATTTCCTGACCAATGCTTGGTGGAATAGTGCAGTAATGATAAACGCTATACCTATAGAAAATATTATTCTCAATTTCTTGGGCTGACAATGGATCATTCTGTTGCAAGTTTGTATCTGGAAGTCCAGTTATAGGATTTATTGCTGCATTTTTATTTTTATATTGCTCTAAAAGTTGTTCTCTCTGACCCTGAGATAACTCTTCATCCTTAATTAGCTCCGTTGTGACTAAATCCAGAGATAGAAATCTTGGAAAGAAGATGATTTCATCTCTTTCCATCAAAGATATATCTTGTTCTGAGCTCTTTTTGTCTCTCAATTCCCTGAACATGGCTTCGAGGTTTACTTGGAAGATGTTGAAGTAACCCTCTGTGGCTTCTCTCTTTATGATTGTGTAATTTAGATCAGTCATAGGAAGAAGATCCTCATATGAGCTTACTAAATCAGAAATTTTCATTTCACTTCGCCACGGAAGAAAGCCTGGTTGTTTAGCATGTCCAGTTACCAATATTGCATTTCTCATAACTGGGTCAACAGGGTATATGTTGATTACATCTCCATTGTATAACGTTGTATCTGCGACAGAGTCGATGCTTAGATTGATTAATTTATAACTATTGCTTAATGAATCAACCCTCTCAATTTCCATATTTGCTTTATCTGCACTAGGCTTAAAACCACCTGCATAAGAAATTAAATCATTAAGATTCTCTCCTTCCAGAAGCTCAAAAATATGGGGTCTATTCACCTCACCAGATATTGCTGCTGTCTTCGCTATTGGAGGTATAAAGACAACATCACCTTCCTTTAATGAAATATCTCCACTTGTATCGCCATTAAGAAGCAGATCATAAAAATCGATACTAGAAATGACTTTACCATTTCTTTTTAGTTGAATATTTCTTAGTGATCCAGTGTTTCTAATACCGCCATTAGTGAAAATTGCATTTGTCATAGTTGTCAACGCACTGACCGTGTACATACCAGGATTCATTGCATCTCCTAGGACAAAGATATTTATTGACCTAAGCTGGCCGAGAGTTACGCTAGCAGTTGTACCAATAAACTGTGCCGCAATAGTTTCACTAATCAGCTTCTTGAATGCTTCAAAACTCAATCCTGAGGCTGAAACCGGTCCTATTCCCGGTACTAGAATCTCACCCTCATTGGATACTTCTAACTCATAACGATTATTCCTATTTCCAAAAAGTACTATTTTTATTACATCCCCAGGTCCGATAATGTAATTATCAGGCACAAAAAACTTTTTGGTAGAAGCGAATGTTGACGGTGCTTCTGCGAAGAAATCATATCCAAAATAAGTTACCTCCTCTTTGATCTTTGGTCTAGGATTAACAATAAAACTATCCTTTCTACCAGAATATCCGTACTCAGTTTTTTCCTGTTCTTCTAATGAATCCTCAGAAGTTGTAGTTGTTTGAATTTGTTCAGAGACATCTGTATCGGAGACATCTGATGACATCTCTCCTCCAATAGCCTTAGTTAGACTTCCAAGCTGCTCAAGATTAATTGTCTGGGAATTTAGTGTCTGAACTGAGAATAAGATATAAACAATACTAGAGACGCTTAATAGGTATTTTCTTAAGTACATTTTTTTAAAATTTAAAGATTTTCTGGATGCTCATTTTACCCTAAAAGATATGTAATGGATCAATTTATTAATAAATATATGCAGTAGATTTTATTTAGATTCTGATTTTTAAAGTCAACTATTAAGATAGTTATCTAAAAAATTTTTAAAACTGATTTCTGATTGTTGTTCAAGTTTTTTTTGTTTATCTAAAGAAATATGAAACTCTTCATCAAATTTTTCCCACATTTCATTTGCTTTTTTATCCATAGATAAGAAATATTCTTTATTCTTTTCAGAAATTTTTACCATAAACTCATCTAATGAGTATGAGCCTTCCAAAACTTCATTTATTAGCCTAGCTGATGGAGTAGTTTCTGGATCACTAATCATATCTTTATAGTTTTTTATTTCTAACTCACTAATAGAAAGAATATCCAGAAATGGTTCCATCTCATCTACTATGTAACTAGCCCATTCCTTTAAAGTTATCTTTTTCCCATCCTTTTCTAAATTTAAATTTGGCTGCCGACCAATCGTAGCTACCAAATGATTATTTTCCCTTATTGTTTTATATTCACTATTTGAGATAGGTGGACTTTCGCAGAAAGATGAATAAAGTATAAGAGCTTCGATAAAGTTCATTGTAGATTCACTAATACCAATGGGTGACCAAGGATCGATATCTAGTGATCTTATCTCAATATATTCAACGCCATATTTTTTTAATTTAGATGTTGGCCTTATATTTTCATTCGACATACTTTTAGGCCTTATCATCGAATAATATTCGTCTTCAATTTGAAGCTGGAAGTCATTTAGCTGCAACAATTCACTCTTTTCCGAGGGGATTTTTATTTTGAATTTATTACTTTTTTCTGAAGTTAGATTAAGTAGATCAAAAATATATTCATCTATAGAATTTATTGATACTTCAATGTCCGCCTGGCTGTCATTTTGATAGCCTAAATGACTCATTCTTAGAGATGTTGCATAAGGAAAATAAATATTATCTTTGAATATTTTACTGCCATTTGGGGTAGAGCTTAGAAAGGTTTTATTTAGGATTGGAGAAGCGCCAAATAAATACAGTATTAACCAGCCAAATCTAGAAATATTCCTTATTATGTTAAAGTAGAATATATTTCTATTTGATGTTGAACTATCTTGATCATGACTATTTGAGTTCAGTTTCCAAAATATTTCAGGTAAAGAATAATTGAAGTGAACCCCAGAAATTGCCTGCATTGGCTTACCATATCTTTTCGATAACCCCTTTCTATATAAGGTTTTAAATTTCGCAATATTTGAATTTCCATATTCTGCTATCTGAAAATCACGATTTTGAAAATTAGGTGGCATGCTTGCTGGCCATAACTTTTCATCATAAATAGATTCGCTTATGTATTGATGTGATTTTTCTAAAAAGTTAACCAGATCATTATTTTCTGTAAATGGTGGCGTTATTATCTCAAGCAGAGATTCAGAGAAATCTGTTGTAAAATAGGAGTGACAAAGAGCAGATCCAAAATATTTCTGATGACTCTGGTTTGATATCAAATCATTTTTGAGTATTCTAATCGCCTCTCTTTCAATCCCTTTTTTTCCTTGTGCTAATCTATTCTTCTCATCAGCTGAGAGCGAATGAATAAGGTTTTTTTTAATACCATGGCTCATATTTTGCTTTGATATTCATGATTCTAGTTCTTTTGTCTTGGAGACATAGAAAATCCTGAGAGTATTTTTCTGAATGACCAAGGCTTTCTTCTTAAACTATCGACCTCATCTTGTGCGCTTGTTACTAAGTGATATAAACTTCCCGACGCAACTTGTTGGCCTGCATCTTTTGTGAGTGGTGCCCATTCATATGGTGCTGTGCTTCTTGTTGTTCTATTTACATAAAATAAATCCATAGGAAGGTTAAAATAAATTGCCTTGTGAAATCGTCCTTCGCCAACACATGCGGCATCACAATCAGTCAAAGCAACTTTTGCACCAATTCTAGCACCTGATTCGAATCTTCTGGAAACATCAAGAAGGAGTCCTTGATCCTTCCCAAGAAATTTTCCTACACTTGCTTTAAGTCTCATATTATAGAAAGGTAAATCTTGATAGTAGGTTAAAAATCCGGTTACAGTTTCATAATTTCTGAAAGAAAGTTTCTGATCAAATTCTCGTTGTTTTACCCAGTAAGTATCTAAACCTATAGCCCACATTTTATGATCGGGTGAGTACAATAACTCTCCTCCGACACCACCATACATCCACTCGAGGATCCCGCCAGTTAATCTCCCCTTTATATTTCTTGTTGGGCTAAAAACATAATCAAATGCGAGTCTCCTGATACCAGATGTTCCTTGAGTTAAATAAAGTCTTCTGTCTTGTCTTACATGATGAAGTTCGCCGTCAGGTATATGCCATACATATTTATCAAAATTATTATCTATATCAATCCCAACCAATGCCTGAAGATACAAACCCTTTCTTATTGCATAATCTGCTGTAATAAGTGCTTCTAATTGATAAAAGTAAAATTGAATCTGATGCTGGAGTGTTCCAGTCATGTGAGGTCTAATACTCCATGAAAAATTTGGATATAGTTGCTCATTGACTCTTGATAGTGCTGTTGAATAGAGATTTTGTTGTTCATTGAAGGTAAATAAATTTTCATCAACAGGTCCTTTTGCAACTGATTTTACTAAATCATTTCTATCAATTGATGCCCTTAGTGTTTCTACTCCTTGGTCAAGGTTGACGATAGTGATCTTATCAATATTCTTCGGAGAGTTATTAGCTAAAATTCTGCTGGCAAGATCAATTGCCTTAATTGTCTTTCTGAACCTTCCTTGGCTTATTTCAGCAATCATTTCATTTTCGTTGAAGATTAATGAATGAGAAACTATGCCTTCATTACTCATTTGCCAAAAAATTAGGTTACCGAGATATTTTTGGTATCCCTCTTTTAGCTTTGAGAACTCCTGTAATGTTTGTTTATTTAATTGCTCAGGTGGAGCTATATATTTATCTCTTCCCGGATTATTTAAGTTTGAATGAAGAGCAATATTTGCATAAATTACATTGCCTCTAACTAGTCCCAAACTAACATCAACTTTTTCTCTTTCAGAAGGTTTGATTCTGTAATTTAATGCAAAATTAAACTTAGAGTCAGGTTTTCCAATAAGATTTCCTTCCTCATAAAATACATATTCTCTTCCCACAAATTCTTTATAATCATGGCTATCATATTCAAGTTTAAATGATAGATTATCTATTGGTGAAAAGTACTCAAATCCTCCAAAAAAGGAAGCCTCTGGCCCAGAAAACATGCTGCCGAAGTTAAACGCGCCTCCGCCAGATGCTCCCCTCCCTCTTATGTTATAGGAGTCAAACAACCAACCGATCGGATTACTGATATGCCCTCTATTATCAGGGCACAATGTGGGATCATAAGTCTGAAGCCAACAAGATCCTGAATTTGCAAATCTACCCCACCCAATTCCTAGCGATAAATCAAAGTCATTAATTTTCTTTGAAGCAACAATGTATTCACTTGAATAAAAACCAGTGCCCCCAAAATCAAGAGCTCCAACAGCAACAGCAGGAAGATATTCTCTTTCATCAAAAAGCTTTATCTTTAGATCAAAGCCTTTGTCTTTCCATGTTTGGGGACTACCAAAATTATATGAGGTATAAGTACCCTCTGTATATCTAACGATAGCTTCCATCCAAGGGAAAAACTGAGCTCTTGCAAAAAGCCTGTTAATTGGCTGTTCAGTTGATAAGCCAAATAAAAATTCTCCGTCATCTGAGAATCTTGCCGTTGGGTTCTGTATTAAACCTATTCCACCCCATGTGTTCTGAGAATAAGGATTATCCTCTATATACTTTTCTTTTGATTCATTGGCTGATAGTCCATAAGTGGCGATGATTAGAGCAGCTACAATTATTCTTCTCATAAGCTATATTCGCTCATAATGATGGTCACTTGTGTGTTACTTGGCAGACACACTAGGCTGGATTAGAGTCTATATAAGAACTTCTAATAACCTCAACTATCAGTTAGTTGTGGAACTAGATGATGTTGTACCAGTGGTTCCAGTTGTAGCAGTTGTGCCTGTAGTACCTGTAGTACCTGTAGTACCTGTAGTACCTGTAGTACCTGTAGTACCTGTAGTCCCTGTAGTACCTGTAGTACCTGTAGTGCCAGTTGTCGCAGTTGTTGTAACTGTCGGCGTAGGCGTAGGTGTTGGCGTAGGCGTAGGTGTAGGTGTAGGTGTTGGCGTAGGTGTTGGCGTAGGCGTAGGCGTAGGTGTTGGCGTAGGCGTAGGCGCAACAGGTTCATTGCCTGATGGCGTTGTGTACTCAGTAGATCCTCCACTGAATAATCCGAGAATTGCACCAGTGATTGCTACCCATACTC
>Ga0111541_10000028_pt1 | contig 45154 bp, 42 predicted proteins | sample Knorr_S7_td_DCM__FD_83039 | JGI IMG/M metagenome (GOLD analysis project Ga0111541, IMG submission 83039) | Marine microbial communities from Southern Atlantic Ocean transect - Knorr_S7_td_DCM_ad_131m_LV_B (version 2) (version 2) | ecosystem: Environmental > Aquatic > Marine > Oceanic | place...
AGTAAAAACAATCTTGAACTTGATATTATTTTTTACCCAAATGAATCAATTATTCAATTCTCTAAATCTGGAATAATATGGGAATTTCCAGAGGAATGGTGGAATAAAAATATCCAAATAATTAATGAGTAAAAAGTTAATCCTTGCAGCAAATGATTTTGGATTATTTGAAGCTATTGATAAAGGTATAGCAAGAGCCTGTAGAGAAGGGGTTCTCAAAAACGTAGCAATAGTAAGCACAACTAAAAAATCAAAATTCTTAAAAGCTTTACAAAAAACAAAAGCTGAATTAGGTATTCAGTTAAACGCAACAAAAGGAAAGCCGGTTTTAAAAAATGGAATTAACTCACTTATTGACAATCAAGGTAATTTTTTAAAAAGTGGAAGAGATTTGATGCTAAACACCAAAGCAAAAGAAATTGAAAAAGAATTTCATGCTCAATTAAAAAAAGCTAAAGAGTCATTTAAACCCAAGTGGATTAGTTGTTCAGATGAAATGGAAAATAATCCAAAAATTTTCAAAATTGCTTTAGATATTGCAGAATTAGAAAAAATTCCAATTAGGACTATTTTTTGCTGGCAGAAAGATGCGGCCAAGGCAAAAAATATTAAAACAACTGATAATTTTTCTGAAGACTTTTATGAAGAGCCATCTATCACACTCCCAGGTTTTCTAAAAATTTTAAAAAATTTAAAAAATGGCATTACAGACATGCCATGCAGGCCTGGATCGATAAATAAAAAAGTTATAGAAGGTTGTCAATACTCATGGCAAAGGGAAATTGAATTATCTACACTTATAAACCAAAAATTAAAAATGTTTTTTAAAGAAGATCAATCAATAAAATTGATAAAATTTAGCGAGATTAAAAATTATGAATAAATCAAACACACAAATACTTGACAAAAGTTCACTAAAGAGATCAAAAGAAAGCGCCAAAATAACCGGGGAGGTGTTACTTGCATTAAAGCAATTCGTAAAACCTGGAGTAAGAACAATAGAAATTGAAAACATGGTTTTAGCAGAGATAAAAGAAAGAAACTCAAAACCTGCTTTTCAGGGTTATAACAATTATCCGTTTGCTACATGCATAAGCGTTAATGAAGATTTTGTGCATGGCTTTCCTTCAGACAGAATACTTCTTGAGGGAGACATTGTTACAGTTGACTTTGGAGTCATTTTCGAAAAAATGTATTCTGATTCTGCATACACGTATCCAGTTGGTCAAATATCTCAAAAAAACATGGATTTTTTGGACTGTGTATGGAATTCACTCTACAAATCAATAGAACAAGCAAAACCTGGAAATAAAACTGGTGATATAGGTTTCGCTACACAAGAGGTACTCTTGAAAGAAGGTTACAACCCCAGCACAGAGCTTTTTGGACATGGTATAGGAACAATATTACACGGAGAACCTCTTATTCCAAATTTTGGAACAAAAGGAACAGGAGAGGCTTTATCCAGCAACCAATGCATAGCAATAGAAATAATGGCATCACAAGGAAGCACAAAAACATACACAAAGTCTGATGGATGGACTGTTGTGACTCAGGACCACTCTTTAACAGCTCACTATGAGCATACTGTAGTTGTAAATAACCCTCCGATGATTCTTACAGATTGCGAATTATGGTCAAAGAAACCTTCATTAATATTCAAATGAAAAAAATAATCGTCCTTGGAGGAGGCTGGTCTACAGAAAGAGAAGTAAGTCTAAACTCAATGGCTCAGACCTACAAGGCAATAAAAAGCTTTCATCCCTATACAGAAAAAAAAGATATAAAAATCGCAGATGACCTTGTTTCAATACTTGAAGAGGATTTGGAAAATATACTCATTTTTCCGTGTCTTCATGGTAAGGGGGGAGGAGAAGATGGTGCAATTCAAGCATTTTTAGAATTACACAAAATTGAATACGTTGGATCTAGGGCGAAACAAAGCTCTCTTGCTTTAGACAAAGTAAAAACAAAAAAACTAATGGAGTCACAAGGGTTACCCGTTCTCCCACAAGAAATGTATAACAAAAAGAAAAAGCCCAAATTCAAAGGTTTTAATCACAGGCTAATAGTTAAGCCAATAAATGAAGGTTCCAGTATAGACACCACACTAATTGAAACAGATGAAGATTGGGAAAATTTATCAGTGTCAAAAAAATGCCTTGTTGAACCATATATAAAAGGTAGGGAGTTGACAGTTGGGGTTATGGATGCAGGCAAAAAAATTAAATCATTAGGCGTGATAGAGATAAAGCCAAAAAAAGAATCCTTTTACAACTACAAATCAAAATACACATCTGGAGAAACAGAATACATAAAAAGACCAAAAAATCTAGGAACATCAATTCAAAATAAAATAAAAAAATATGCGTTAAATGCTCATAAAACATTAGGTTGCAAATCCTTCTCAAGATCAGATTTCATAATGGATGATGAAAATATATGGTACCTTGAAACAAATACAATACCGGGAATGACAAATTTAAGCCTTTTGCCCTTAAGTGCACAAAAAGCAGGCTTTGGCTTTAAAAAATTTCTTATGATGGTACTTAGCGAATATGAATAAACACCCTTGGGAAATCTTCACCGAAAATGTCAATGACATGCTTTCAGAAATAAAACCTGAAGAAAAGCATATTGCTTCGCTAAGAAGAGAAGATAGAGACTTGACATTTATTTGCACGAATTCAATTCGATGGGGTGGTTCAAAAGAAAGCGATTTAAAAAAAATAAAAAAAATAAAACTCATCAAGTCTGTAAAAAATGAAAATAAATCACTCAAAATTGAACCAGATTATGGAGAGCTTGCAGAAAATATTTTTAATTTCTATTTAATAAATAAAAATGTTTTTGACAAGCCAGAAAATGAACAAAAATGGATTGTTGAATACTCTCAACCAAATACACATAAGGCATTTCATATAGGTCATTTTAGAAATGTTGTTACTGGTGATTTCATAGTCAGGATAGCAAGAAAATTTGGCATAAATGTAATTCCAGCAAACTATATAGGTGATATAGGGACCCATGTCCTTAAAGCCCTCTTAGGTTGGGAGTTAGCAGGAAAGCCAAAACCGCCTTCTGCAGAGGAAGACCCTGATGTTGATCTTTCTAGATGGCTTGGCAGATACTACTCACAATGGGCACAAAGAGAATCAAATTCGAAAGAAAAATTCATTAAAGAAGCGTGGAGCATAAAAGATCTAATTAATGAAAATTCAAATTTTGAAATAGGTGAAAAGTTTAAAAAGTTTCGAAAAAATAAATTTCTGATCAGCAAGATATTAAAAAAATCAAATGATGGTTTTTTTGAATCAAAAAACTTTAAAAGCTTAAATGAATCTGCAATTAACTGGAAGAAAAATCTAGATCTACAAAATGAAATTGCAGAAAGGTGGAAAAATAAAGATTCAGAACTTGTAAAAGATTGGGAAGAAACAAAAAAATGGTGCATGGATGCTTTTGAAAAAATATACCGAATTCTAGATGTTGAGTTTGAAAAAATATACTATGAATCAGATGTAGAAGAAGATGCAATCCGAATATCAAATAAACTTGTAAGCAAAAACTTAGCCGAAAAAGAAGGCGGATCTGTTTTAGTTAACTTTAAAAAAGAACCATACAACAATAAAAAACTAGATGTGCTTCCACTGTTGCGCTCTGATGGCTTGCCTTTATATTCAGCAAAAGATCTTGCATTAGCACAATTAAAACAAAACCAATACAAAACCGATAAATCTTTTTATGTTGTAGGTGCTCCTCAAAGTTTTTATTTCAAACAAATTTTCAAAATACTAGAACAAGATAAAGAATTGTCAGAATTAATTCATATTGGATACGAAATGGTTGATTTACCTGAAGGGAAAATGTCAAGCAGGTCAGGCAACATTGTTGCTTTTTCTGAATTATGGGAAGAGGCTAAGAAGTTTGCAAAATCAAAATCAAATCACAAAATATCAAATAAAGATCTTGATAAAGTAATAACAGGAGCTTTAAAGCATCTAATGTTCTCAAGAGATTTCAATAAAAAAATATCCTTTAAATGGGAAGAAGTGTTATCTAATGAAGGCAAGACAGGGTCTTATTTACAATATGCTGCGGTCAGATGTAAAAGAGTGATAGAAAAAAGCAAAACACAGCCTGATCTTAAATTTAAAAAAATAAAAATAAACGAACATGAAAAAGCTGTTATTTTTAATATTTTTACTATCCAAAATGAATTAAAAAGATCTTTTGAAAACATAAGCCCAACACCTTTGCTGGAGTCACTTCATAGGCTATCAAAGGCATTTTCAAACTTTTACCACTCAAGTCCAATCATTAATGAAGACCCTGAAACAGAAAGGTTCAGAGTTAACTTAACCTATTGCACATTAAAAACATTAAAAGAAGCTTTAAAAATATTTGGCATATCAATACCTTCAAGAATGTGAGCATATCTTTAAAAAATATTCAAAAAACCATAGAAGGGACACAGGCCTGTAAGGATGTTTCTTTAGATATAAAAAAGGGTGAAATCGTAGCTCTTCTTGGTGCGAACGGAGCAGGAAAAACAACAACAATAAGAACTTTAATAGGGTTATTAAAACCAGATTCTGGGAACATCCTTTTAAACAACAACAAAACAAACTCATTGGAGCTTCGTCAATCTTTAGCTTACGTCCATGCAGATGCAGGTACATACAAAAGACTGACTGCAAAAGAACATATATTGTTTTCTTTAAGAGCAGAAGGTTTGGCTGAAAAGGAAGCAATCAGACAAACTAAAAAATATTTAAAAGCATTAAACATTGAACAATATTCAGAAAAAAGAATGGAAACACTTTCGACAGGAAACAAACAAAGAGTTCTTATAGCTAGAGCTCTTGCAAGAAATACTGATTATTTAATACTAGATGAACCTACTGCAACACTTGACCTAGTCGCAACAACCAAAATAATTGAAGATTTAAACCAAGCAAAGATTGAAGGTAGGGGAATACTGATCTCCACTCATCAAGTTTGGATTGCCGAAAAAATAGCAGACTCAATAGTCGTTCTTTCTGATGGTAAATCTGTAGCAAACTGGAAAAAAAATAAATGGCCTGAAGAAAGCCTTTCAAAATCTTTTTTAAAAATAGCTGGTGTGCAACAGTGAGATGGAATCAAGTTAAAGCTATTTTCATCAAGGATGGAACTGAACTGATACGTGATATAAGAACCATTATTGCAATGGTTATACTGCCTGCAGTATTTGTGCCACTTTTTTTACTTATAGCTGGAATACAAGAAACACAAACATCCAACAAAAGGTTAGAGGAAAACTACACGATAGGCATTGCTGAAGGTTTTACAAATGAAATTTCCTTTCAAGGCGAAGAAAACAATGTTGAGTTTATAAAAATCCCAAAATCAAATCTATTAGATTCACTTAAAAACAAGAATCTTGACGCGTATCTTGAACTTAATAATGGAGAGTTTGAAATACATTTCGACGGAGCTAGAAGTGATGGAAAATCTCAAAGAGCAAGAGCTCTGCTGGAAGACTATATAAAAAAATGGAATCTAGAAAAAATAAAAAACACATTAAAAACAAATAACATTTCTGAAGAAATACTCAACCCTCCGGATATAAAAATTATTAATATAGCTCCCGAAAAAGAAGTTTCAGGTTTTGAGCTTGCTCAATTCTTACCGCTTATAGTTTTATTAATGGTCATTAATCTTTTAGCTCATCCAGCAATAGATTCAATGACAGGTGAAAGAGAAAGAGGCACTGCGGAAAGCCTTTTAGCTCTACCTATAACATCGAAAGAAATAATATTTGGAAAATTTCTTGTAATTGCATCTCTTGCGATATTTGCAATTGCACTAAACATAGGACTTTTAATGCTTTCGATAAATATGATTTCTCAAGGGCAAATGGGTTTAAGTTTTTATTCTCATTTCCTGCTTACGGTTCTAGGTTCAATACCAATGATAATATTTTTTAGCGGGGCTCTTCTTTACATTGCAGGATCTTCAAGATCCACAAAAGAAGCAAGCAGCTATCTTCACCCGTTTGTTTTGGTTTTCATGATAGGAGCCTTTTTAAGCCTAAGTACAGATAGTCCATCTGGTTGGATGAATTGGATACCGGGAATCGGCGCTGGAATATCTTTAAAATCATGGCTTACAGCATCAGGAAATCTAACATCCTGGTTGTCTGCAGGATGGACAACATTACTTGGTTTTGTTTTTCTGAATTTAGCTGCTGATCAATTCAAATCTGAAAATACAATACTTGGTGTGGGCGGAATAAACTGGAAACAATGGTGGACTAAACAGAGAAAAGGAGAAAGGTACGCGACAAGCGCTGAGTCAATACTTTCATTCATACTGATATTTATAGCTTTTGCAATCTTTAGCTTTATGTTTGAAGGGAGGTTGAGTCCTAGGATGCTGCCAGGGCAAGCAATACTTTATGGAACCTTTTTTGCTCAAATAACAGCGCTAATAATACTACCTCACTTTATAAACAAATTTCTAGGGTTAAAAAATGATTACATTATTGACTTAAAAAGGTTTAAACCCAAAGCATGGTTGCTTCCAATAAGCATAGGAGCATGGCTCTTTGGTATGCTTTTTGGATATATCGGAGAGTCAATGTGGCCAATGAATGAAGAATTCACAAAGATATTTGAGACAATATTTGATGAAAATTCATTACTTCCTTTATTGCTTATAGTTGCAGTGATGCCAGGAATAGCTGAAGAATTAGTTTTTAGAGGGTTGCTTTTACATGGATTCAAAAAACTTGGAAACAAAAAGGCAATACTTATAAGCTCACTTCTTTTTGCGCTTATGCACCTAGAACCTTCGAGACTGCTGTTCACCTTTATTCTAGGAATCATCTTCGCCATGATCACATTAAGGACCGGAACCATATGGTACAGTGCAGTAATACACTGTCTTATAAATGCTACATCAATCATACTTGCCAAAAATGAACTATTTGGAGATGTCTTATCTCCTGAAGAAACATCAACAAACTTCTTGCCATTTGCCGTCATGGGCCTAATAGGCTTTTTAATCATTAAATCATTATGGAAAAAAATACCAATTCATGAAGATAAATGAAGATGTTCTACTGAGCATACCTAACTTATTACTAGGGGAACATATAAAAGTATCGTTAAACGCAACTGGTTACGAGGTTGAGCATGTTGAACCAAAAGATGTCCCTGAACGAATTTCAGAGAAAAAATGGGATTTCGTAATTGTAGATTTAGGGGCTCAGGATCCAAAATCTATTGATAAATTTCCCGACTTACCACACTCGATAAAAACAATTGGATTAGTAACTCATAGAGACGTAAGGATAATCCCGATATGGAAGAAAAAAGGTTTTAATTGTGTGTTTAGAACCGACTTCTTTAATGACCCAGGTAAATTTTTATTCCCGGAGGACGGATGAAAGGTGCATCTTGGGAGGCCCCAGACATTCTCCCTCCTTCAAAAATACTCAACATTCGCAAAAAAAGATTTGAAGAAGCCGAAGATGCACTTTTAAAATGGCTTGATGATTTAGAAAGAAATGAAATCAAAAAAGCGACAGTCATCCATGGAAAGAGTGGGGGAGTCTTGAGAGAAATGACTAAAAAAATACTTAAAAAAGACAAAAGAATAACAGATATAAAAAACCATGATGAAAAAGGTAATGCTTCACTTGGAGCAATGTCTTTCATTATGGATCCAAAATGACTGACAGGGTTTCCAAGGAAACAAGATCCAAAATAATGTCTCGAATAAGGGGCAAAAACACTAAGCCTGAAATACTTCTAAGAAAAAATCTTTGGCATTCTGGGCATAAAGGTTACAGGCTGAACTACGGCAAAGCATTTGGAAAGCCTGATATTTGCTATGTTGGCAAAAGAATATCAATTTTTGTTGATGGGTGTTTTTGGCATGGATGTCCGTCTTGCTACAAAAAACCTTCTTCAAATAAAAAATACTGGTCTGAAAAACTTAAACAAAACAAAGAAAGGGACATGAAGGCAAACATAAAACTTAAAAAAGAAGGGTGGGTTGTTATGAGATTTTGGGAGTGCCAGATAACAAAAGAAATTGACAAAGTCTCTCAGGAAATAAAAGAAAAAATAAAAAAAACAATCAATTAAAAACCAGTTGTAAAGAACTTAACTCGTGAGGAGAAACCTTTTTCCATATCTTCAAAAAGCCTTTTCTCTAAAAAAGAAGGAACTATTCTGCCATCTTTTCCTATATCTTTTTTTGAAAACCATCCAGGCCAAAGATGATCTTCTGTAGTTTTTGGGTTCTTTCCAATTGATTCTCTTTTCAATCTTGCATGAAAATACAACTCAACACCATGCATTTTTTGATTAAAGTTAAAATCTGCAGGATCCTCCTCAAGCCATGAATTCTCACAAACATAAATAAGCTTTTGAACTTCAATAACCCAATCAAGCTCTTCTTTGAATTCCCTTACCAAGCAATCCTTAACAGATTCTCCAAATTCAAGATGACCTCCCATTAACGAGTAAACACATGCTTTTTCAGGGATTTCCTGCCTATTAAACAGTATTTTGTCTTTATAGCTGACTATAGCAGCAACCCTTATCTTGATATTACTAACCATTTTTCCCTTTAACCAGATAAAAAAGAATGAAGGAAATTAAAGTTCCTGCTACAACCTCATGAACCATCTTGAAGCTTGGCCAATTTGCAATAATATAAAATTTCCAAATTAAAACTGAAGAAAAACCTGCAATTAGTGAAACCCATGCTGCTTTTATAGGTGCAGTTTTGCTATAGAGGGAATGAATCAGAGAAGGAAGGAATGCCGCTCCAAAAACTGCTCCTGACAAAGTTGTTAATGCAATTATCTCTGCAGGGTTATACAAAACCAAAAAAGCAGGAAGTATGCTTAAAGCTACAACAATAATCCTTGTTGAGAATAATTCATTTCTTGTTTTTTTATGAAAGAAACCCCTTTGAACACTTCCTGAAACAGCAAGCAATATTGAATCCAAACTACTCATAGCGGCAGCAAGGAAAGCTGCAAGGAAAACATAACCCAAAAAGGGATGAACCACTTCAGGCATTGACAACAATGTTGGAACAATTGCATCAAGATCTCCCTCATAGGAATTCAAAAAACCTCTAGACAAAAATCCTACAGGCAGTATAAAAAGATAGGAAATCGCCAAGGTCCACAAGGCTATCTTTTCTCCTTTTTTTATTTCCTTACTATCTATTGCAAAAAATCTCGAGATCTGCCTAGGTTCAGACATCATCTTAAAGCCTCCTGCTAAACCAATCCCTATAACAGCTCCAAGTGGAGCCATTGCCCATATGTCAGAAACAGCAATTCCTGCATCAACAGAAGAAGATTCGACAAGATTCTGTACACCTCCGTAAGACTTAAACATTGAAATAGGCAAGAACAAAGAAGCAACAAGCATTATGAAAGCTTGCACCACATCAGTTTTTGCAACAGCATGAAAACCACCAGCGACCGTGTAAACAACAATAATGAACCATGCCAAAACTAAAGACACCATTGATGAAAGCCCTGTCATTTGGGAAACAACCAACATTACACCTTTAAAGACAGCCTGCATGAAAGGTATGCTTGCGAGCAGTATAACCAAACAAGCTGCTCTTTCATAACTTTTGCTCTTAAACGAATAACCAAGGTAATCAGAGAGGGTTAGGGCGCCTAATTCTTCTGTACGAAGCCTAAGCTTAGGTGCAATAAATCTCCATGATACCCATGCGAAAAGGATAAAAAGGATACCTGAACCCCATATTGAGAAACCCCAAGAATGAGATCTTCCAGCCAGACCAAGAAAGGAATTGGTACTCATGAAAGAAGCATAAAAGGATAAACCAATCACAAAACCAGGCAAACCCCTGCCAGCAACATTGAAATCAACAGAGTTTTTAATTTTTTTATTACCTGTCCATGCATGGAAGAACATAAACGAAACATAAACTAAAAAAACAAGCAAACCTGTATCCATACACCCATTTTAAAAAAGATAATCGAAAAACAACATTTATGAACCCAGCATCGGAAATGAATGAAAACGTTGAAAAAAGTATGAATAGGGTGATTTAAAAAGTTTTTTTAGTTGTTTTTTTTTAACTGAAAATTAACTAGATATCTTTTTTTCAGTTTGTTTTTTAACTAATTTTAAGCATTTTTTATGTTGTTATATATTGCTTAATGGTTATTTTATGTTAATATTTATGCGTATATGTTATCGGAAGGATCAAACAACGATTTTTTAACTGTGGAAGAAGTTGCAAAACTACTTTCAGTTAAACCCTTTACAGTAAGAAAGTACTATAGAGAAGGGCAGATGTCTGGAATAAAGAGAGGAAAGAGAATTTATTTTCATAAATCGAGCATTACGGAATTCATGTCTGAAACAAAATCAAAACCTTCCGCAGTGCTTCAATATGAAGTTGAATCATCTCCAGACCCTATGACAAAAGGAGATCACAGGTTACTAAACTTACCAATAGCAACAGTTGAAATAAGGTTAAAGCATGAGATTTTTGATTGACAAAGGGCCACTTGTTGCGACATTTATAAGATGTCCAGAGACAGATGAATGCAGAGAGCTTTTAAGCTCCCTTAAAGGGGAAAGGTGTCAGTATGGTGATGTGCAGGGGATAATATCAGGCTACCATATAGGTGAACTGTTTACAAAGCTCTCAAATCCATCCATAATTTATCCTCCGTTCAAGCATAACCTTATGAACAACATAGTGAAAGAACTTGAATCATTTGGCAATATGCGTATATTTCACATGTCAGCATACCATTTAGATAAAGGTCTTGAAAAAATGGAAGAAGAAAGGTTTTATACATCTGATGTCGAAGAGGCTAACCTGTATTGGACCATTAAAAACAATGACATCAAAAGAATAGTGACTTTCAATAATCATAAATTCAGAGGATTTCCTGACATAAAAAAACAAACACCGAAGGATTTCTTAAAAGATCTAAAAAACTTTACTTTTAGGAATGCAGGCTTCTAATCAACCTTCTTCCTCTTAAACTTTACAAAAGCAATCAGGTAATAAAAAAACAAATAGAAAGAAGCAGGTAGTACCCATAAGCCTTTACCAAGCCAAAAACTATCAAAAAGATTAGATGCAATGAAAGAGCATGCTATAGCAATTAAACCATTAAAGCTAGCTAAGCCGAGTATTGGCACACATAAAGCTAAAAGGAACTTCTTCATCATGCTAATGATAAAGGATTTAAGACTTAAAAAAACAGGATTCCCTCTGTTTTTTTAATTATGTAACATAATCTTGATTATCGGAAATACCTATATAGAGTTAAAAGTGCCCCACTCGTTAAACATCCTTTTCGCCCCAAGTGTCACCATAGGTGCCTTTTTGCATTATCCTGACGCAAACAACAAAGAGGATCAGAAAGATGCCAGCTAACGAATAGGTCGAAAGATTGACAAACTTAATCAAAAGGAGAGGGATGAACCAAAGGAATATCATTCCGCTTCTAGCTCCTGATAGGTAAGCGATGCATAGGCATGTCAGCACAAAGAATAGGTTATAGAGCATAAATCGCTATCAAACGTTAATAAAGGGCTTTACTATTTCAGAAACCTTGGAAAGACCCTTGAAGCCTAAATCCAAAAGGTTGTCAAGATCTTCTTTCTCCATCGCCCTTCCCTCTGATGTGCCTTGAACCTCAATGCATTTTCCATTCAATGTCCCTACAAGGTTTAAATCAACCTCAGCGGTTGAGTCTTCTTTGTAGTTAAGATCAAGAACAGCGTCTTCACCAACTATTCCTAATGAAATCGCTATCACTGGCTCTGTTATGAGCTTACTCACAGAGGCCAGAAGGCCTTTTTTAACCATTGATTCAGCTGCAATGCTTAAAGCTATCATTCCACCTGTAATTGATGCAACACGCGTTCCTCCGTCTGCCTGCAACACGTCACAATCAACAGATATGGTCCATCCAGGTATCGCAGAAAGGTCACATGCGCCTCTCAAGCTTCTTCCTATAAGCCTTTTTATCTCAGTGCCTCTGCTGTCTGGCTTCAGGCCAGGCCTTCTCTTCCTTGTGTCAGTCGAACCTGGGAGCATTCCGTAATCACCGGTAACCCACCCTTCGTCCTTTTCCTTTTGCCACATTGGAGACCTGTATTCAACTGAGGCCGTGCACAAAACCCATGTCCTGCCCCACTTTATCAAAACGGAACCGTCAGGGTTCTCTGTCCAGTTTGGAATGATCTCAATTGGCCTAAGCTCATCAAATTTTCGTCCATCAACTCTCATAGTGCTATTTTATTTCCTCTTAAAGCCTCCAGCCCTTGCATAACCGATCAATCCGAACCCTATCCATATCATTGCCAATACTGCAACTGCATTTCCATTTGGAGCCCCAAAAAGAGCACCGAAAGTGACAATGAAAGCGAAAAGCGCCCACTTGAAGCCATTCGCAACAGGGTTGACCTTTCCTGGTTCAGTTTTCTCAGGACGGGACTTCACGTCTTCAAGAACAATGTAAAACCAGAGTGGCGCAAACACAAACCAAAGTGACTCAAAAGCTGAAACAACCTCTTTAACGGGACCTCCATGAAGCCTTGCAAAAAGATAGAGCGTGAGAGGCAGTGAAAATGCTGGCCTCTTCAGGAATGCAATCCAGTCTTTTTTCAGATCTTTCCAGAAGAGAGCAATAAACACAGAAAGGTACAGGGGAATCATGGGCCACATCAAGAATATCCAACTCTTGAACACCCAGTACAACAATGTCAGAAACAATGCAAAAAATATTTTATTCATCCTGAATACTATAACATCTGCCCTCCTTTAATTCTTTTTCCTTACTCTATATATTAGAGCTGCTCAAGCAAAACAGAAATGCAGATTGGAACGACAATAACTGCTATAAGCATAAACAGGACTATTATGCCAAGCCCTCCCTGGTTCAGCAGGTGTATGGAAAATATTGCATCAGGTTCATTTTGACTGACCTTCAGTCGTTGGTTTTAGCCTTGAGATCAGTCGATTCTGCCCTCTTTATCATGTAGATGATCCCTGCAACCGAAGCGACAGAGCTTGCAACCTCGATATAGTCCCAGGCATCCGAAACAAATCCGTTCCACATGAAATACAGGTAAGGCAAGAAGAATATGAGAAATGCAAGATTTCGCTTGCCTTTATTCCAGTCCCTTATCAGGAAAGCCAGGAAGAAAAGCGGAAGCCCCAGCACGAAAAGGATGACAAAAGGATCAGTAATCATGGCTACACCTAAATAGATTTACCTGTAAAGGTGCCTGAAAGTTTCTAAGGCTCTATGATTTCAGGTTCATCAGAATCTTTTGCCTTGGCGGGAATGAAGCTGCTCCCTATAAAGGAAGCCGGGATTATGAGAAAGACGGAAAGCCACATCCACCATGGATGCGGAATGTTCAAGAGTGTCAATATCGTGAAGAAAAGGTATATGTAGCCAATCATCTTTGCATGGAACACCTTGTTTTTTGAGGACATGAGGCTTGAAACGAAACCTCCGCTCATGGCTCCGAGAAACCACGAAATCAAAACCGAAAGCTTTGCTGGAAAGGACATCTTTTCAACCATTGACACATAAGCCTCTTTCATCTCGTCAGGATCTTCAAACGCACTGATTTCCTCTATGAGATCCCTTGAGAATGCAAAATGACCCAATGATTCAAGTATCTGTGTAACAAAGACAGCAACTGCAATCGACACCATAATCACAAGGAACGAATTGATCTGCCTTTTTTTCATCAATGATGATTCTAACCAACTGGCAGGCTTGGTGGAGGCGCCGGGAATTGAACCCGGGTCCGGTTGTCTTATTGAGACGAGTATCTACAAGCTTAGATTGTTTTAAATGCTCAGCCTACCCTAAACAATCAAACGGCAGGCCTCAAAGCAAAAACCCCGAATAACGGTCCGGGAGCCGTTCCATGATTTCTGAGCCCCTACCCTTTCTCACATGGACTTGAAAGGAGGAGCTTGCTTAAATTAAATTAAGCAAATGCGTAAGCGTTTTTGCCGTTTACTTTTTTTGTCATAATCAAGGGATATGACAAACCTGCTTGCAACCCGACTGTTCCAACTTCCGTCGAAGCCAGTCGCCCCCAAATCTATGTCTTAGTAATCGCCTCCCCTCATGGCCCGCTTGACTGACTCTTTTGCATCTCTCCTGTCAAGTTCTTCAAGAATCCTTGACCTTTTGTCAGCCTTGGTCCTTCCTTTCCCAATGGCGATCTCTATCTTTATTCTACCTCGAGACTGGTAAGCTTTGAGCGGAACAACGGTCACACCCTTAGGTTCTATCTTCCTGTCAATGTCAAGTATCTGCTTTTTCTTGAGTAAAAGTTTCCTGTCTCTTGTTGAATCCTGACTTTCAGAAGATTGGGGAAGTGGAGCTATGTGCGATCCTATAATCCACAATTCTCCATCTTTGATTTTTGCATGAGCTTGGTTTAGGTTTAGCCTACCTTCCCTTATGGAGCGGACCTCCCAACCTTCAAGAGACATTCCGGCTTCAAACTTTTCTGAAATTTCATATAGGTAATGTGCTTTCTTGTTTGTTGAAAAAACCTTCATCCCGGAATACCTAAAACCTGACAAGCATTTGGAATCCATGCAAGCTCAGGCAAACCTTCAGAATGCTTTCTCAATTTAAGTAAGCCTTCAGCAAAATTAGATACCGGCTTAAAGCCAAGAAATTCCAATTCATCATTCGGAAGTGAAGAATTGATGAATATATCACAATGCCTTTGAGCTTCTTTTAACCTCAAAACATTGTAAGCAGCAGGACTGAAATCATCAATTATCTTCTGCCTCAAGACCTCAGCAGGATAAGCTGCCCATTTAAACATCTCTTTATTGCCGAAACCTAACGAACATTCAGCAGAATAAAACAACGCACCTCTTGGGCTAACCGTTTTATACCAAAATAAAATACCTTTCAATGCTTCTGATAAAGTATTGTCAAAAGGAGCTCCGCCTGCACTTGCTATTAAAACTTTGCGCCTTGGAACAAGGGCTCTGTAGAAGCCCATTACAACTTTTGAACCATCCATATGACAATAACTAAAGTCACCACAAAAAACCCTTGCAATCTTTTTGTTTTCATCAAGCAATACATTTATATTGAAATGTGGCTTTAGGTTTGCTGATATCTCTATAAGGTCTTCATATATCCTATTTCCCTTTAGTCTTGCGGCTGAACATCTCGGGTTTCTAGTTTTGTCTTTGTTGAAAACAAGAGACCTGTTTTTTGTGATTGTTTCTGTACTGCATGTATTTATAAGTGTCTCAGGCCCTCCAGAATAACCAACCAAATCATGAAAGTTTATCTGGTCAATTGTGATTATCTTCGTAAAAGCATTTAAATACTTGTTTGTCTTTATGCGGGTTCCTGCCTTTGTCTTTCCACTAGAGTCAAACTTGTCTTCAGAAGAATACTGCATAACCTTTTTAACACCCTCTAGCTCTTTAAGAAACTTCATGTATTGATCATCTACATAAAGTTCATTCATATCGGTTCCAACAATCATGAAAACAATATCTTTATTTATTTTTGATATTTTTCGGATGACAGAATTCAAAACAAGCTCATACCTGAATTCCCTATTTGAATCTGGAACAATGATTAATATTTTGTCTTTTTTGTTAACTACTTTATCAATAGTCCTAGTTCCAACAGGCTGCTCAAGAGCATCCTCAAGAATGTCAAACTCATCCAGGACAAAAGGCCTTTCTTGGGGTAACATTGTTTCAACATTCCAACCACGAGGCCATTTAAAATCAACTGATTGCTTACCGTAAAATCTAGATACCATTAATTAACCACAGTTACCCAGAGCATGAACACCAACGCAAGCTTAACGCCAAGCCAAATTGCAAACAAAAGAAGCAAAGCACTGACCAAGCTTAAGCTCTTACCTTTTACTTTTTCGGAATTTTTCATTTTTCTAACAGAGGAACAGGTACGCTCCATATCCTCCCTGCATTTGTCAATCTGTCACCAGCAGATACCAAAAGCCGCCCACTGCTTTTGTCAAAAAATAAATTTCTAGGCTTTTTGAAAGACGGATCGTCAATCAAATCCTTATCTATCAAATCTAAATAAACACCTTCGGCATCAAATACATAAATCTTGTCGGCACTATAGTCAGAAACATAAACCCTGCCCCAGGGGTCGGTAACGATACCACCAGGATAAAGAAATCTTTCTGGACTGTCAGGAACAAAAGAATCAACAATTTTACCTTTATCAAAAATCCATACCTTCTTGGCAATCTTGTCTGTTACATAAAGCATTCCGTTTTCACCCATGGTTAAACCATTTGGTTCAAAATTAACACCTGAAGGAGCCCATTCAGAAACAACATCTAGATTTGTATCAAGAACCAAGATTCTCTTATTGCCACGATCTGCAATATAAATTAAATTATTTTCAAAATCAAAAAAACCATCCTTTGGGTCATTCACACCATCATATGTAGACAATGTAACAGCACCCTGAATCACCTTGATTGATCCACCTGAACCATTATCTACAAGAATTTGCTTTTTTCCAAAATCGAGAATTTGTGCAGGAAATTTTGCCATATGTCTCATTTCTTCATTTTCTTGTTTTGTTTGAATATCATAAAAACGCACATAACCCTTGCCCGAAGATCTATGCGGGTCAGTAACAACAAGATAATCAGAATCCCTATAAAAACCATAAGGTTCCGAAAGATTCACATCGCTCAACAAAACATAAGATTGGCCCTGCGGAAGATAAGCACTTGTCGCAAAATCTTCATTGATGTCGAAAGATTGGGTTGATTTTTTAGGGCTCATGTCGGACCTGACTAAAGGCTTATCTGTTAAAACAACAGCGAAACACGTCAAAACAAAAGAGCCAAACAGGCAAGTCATAAACCATGACCAGAAATCTCTATCCATTATTCAAATTCTAGATTGAAAAAAATTAGAATCTACCTATATACTTGGTAAAAAGCATGGAAAGAAAAAAAATTACATACAAAGATTCAGGCGTAAATATAGAAAAAGCTGAAGATTCCCTGAGGAAAATAAAATCTTTAGTGTCAGCAACACATGACAAAAGATATGTCCCTAATAAAGCAGGTTATTCTGGAATAGTTAAAATATCGGATAGAAATCTTGCACTTTCATGTGATGGCGTAGGCACAAAAACATTACTTCATTTAGAAATGGGTACTGAAAACTGGGCTGGTCAAGATTGTGTCGGCATGGTTTTGAATGACATATGTGCAAGCGGTGCAAAGCCAGATGTATTTTTGGACTATTACGCTACCGGCAACCTGGATACAGAAGTTTTTTACAAGGTTATAAAAGGTATTGCTGATTCATGTTCTATTTCTGAAACTGTGCTTTTAGGTGGAGAGACGGCAGAAATGCCTGGCTTTTATGAGAAAGGTGAAATTGATATAGTTGGATTCGGTCTTGGTTCATTCACAGACAAGCACAAACTCCTAGACCCTCATAAGCAAATAGAAGCTGGAGATATAGTTATTGGTGTTTCTTCTTCTGGCTTTCACAGCAATGGCTTTTCTCTTGTTAGAAAAATAATAGAAGAAATGCAAATAGACATAAAACAACCTCGCAAAGGTTCATCTGTACCTATAGGAGTTCAATTATCTGAGCCTACAAGGCTATATTGGCCATTAGTCAAAAAGGTTTGCGATTCAGTTGATGGAATAAAAGGTTTTTCACACATCACTGGTGGAGGCATGATTAGAAACTTCGAAAGAATAATACCTGAAAATGTAAACTGCTTAATAAAACCATCTTCCTTTTCTAGACCGACCATTGTCGATTGGCTTGTCTCTAGATCTGGCATCACTGATGAAGAGGCTTATAAAACCTTCAATATGGGGATTGGTTTTGGAATAATCATTTCAAAAGAGAAAGAGGAAGAATGTCTAAAATGCTTATCTGAACTGCCCTATCCTTCTTGGAAAATTGGTGAAATTTCAAATAATGGCAGCGGCAAAGTCATAATTGAAAACTAAAACGAAATCATCCATTGAAATCATGGGCGTCATCAATATCACGCCGGATTCTTTCTGGAAAAATAGCAGATACGAAAACGACAAAGCTGTAGACAAATGCATTGCAATGTCTAATCAGGGTGCAACGTGGATAGACATAGGGGCAGAGTCAACTCGACCTGACTCAACACAGCTACATCATTATGAAGAATGGAAAAGGTTAAAGCCTTTCCTGGAAAGTATTGAGGGAAAAATAAATAAGAAAAAAACAAAAATAAGCATAGATACATATCATTCTCAAAACATAAAAAAGATATCTGATTTTGAAATAGACATGATCAACAACCCTTCTGGAATGCCTGACGAAAAAGCATTGAAAACAATTCACCTAAAAAAATTACACCTGATTGTTAATCATGCTTTATGGCCTCCAAGCAAAATGCAAGTTAAACCACTAAAAAAAACAGAGGTTATGACTGATGTAATATCTTTTTTTCAAGCTGCATCTCAAACGCTTCAGAAATTTAATATAAAAAAATACTATCTTGACCCTGGTATTGGATTTGGGAAAACACAAAATGCAAATATAGAAATAATCAATAATCTTGAAAAAATAAAAGAAATAAACAAAAACATAGCAATTGGAGTCAGCAGAAAATCACTCATTGGAGAGCTTACAAGCAAAGATGTTGAAGAAAGGCTAGAAGGTTCATTGTTTGTTGCACTTTGGAGCATTTTGAATGGAGCTAAGCTGATTCGCGTACATGATGTAAAAGAAACTCTATCTTTCATGGAGTCTTGGGGAATAGATTGTTGAATAAATAGTACGATATAACAAGATGAACAAATCAAAAAACTTAGGCGTATCTTCAAGAGAGGAAAATTTATCTCAATGGTACACTGACACAGTATTAAAAGCGGGGCTTGTTGATTATGCTCCAGTAAGAGGCTCAATGGTTATAAAGCCTCACGGCTATGCCATATGGGAACAAATCCAAAAAGAACTTGACAAACGATTTAAAGAAACAGGTCATCAGAATGCTTATTTTCCATTATTGATACCAGAGTCTTTTTTAAAAAAGGAAGCAGAACATGTTGAAGGTTTTGCTCCTGAAGTTGCATGGGTTGAAACAGCTGGTAGCGAACCGCTTGAAGAAAGGCTTGCAATTCGACCAACAAGCGAAGCAATGATTTGTCATATGTATTCCAAATGGATAAACGGTTACAGAGATCTTCCAATACTCATAAACCAATGGGCAAATGTAATGAGATGGGAAAAAACAACAAGACCTTTTTTGCGCACCACTGAATTCTTATGGCAAGAAGGGCATACTGTTCATGCAACAAAGGAAGAAGCGCTAAAAGAAACGCTTTTGATGCTTGAAGTTTATAAAGATACAGTTCAAGATTTTCTTGCTGTACCTTTAGTTTACGGTCAAAAATCTGAATCTGAAAAATTTGCTGGAGCAGTAGAGACCCATACTATAGAAACGATTTTGCCAGACGGGCAAGCATTACAAATGGGCACAAGCCATTACCTCGGAACAAATTTTGCAAAAGCTTTTGACATATGGTTCCAAGATAAAGACGAAACAAGAAAACACCCTTTTCAAACATCATGGGGAGTTTCAACAAGGCTTATTGGAGGGCTTGTTTTAACGCATGGTGATGACAAAGGCTTGATCCTGCCTCCAAAAATTGCCCCCATCCAAATAGTGATAGTCCCTATTGCTGCTGAGAAAAATCCTAAAGTGAATGAAGTTAGCCTCAAAATAAAAGAGGATCTTACAAAAAAGGGATTCAAGGCTACTTATGACAACAGAGAAAACTTAAGGCCTGGATTCAAATTCAACGACTGGGAGCTAAAAGGTGTGCCTATAAGGATTGAAATAGGACCAAGAGACCTGGAGGAAGATTCATGCATGATAGCAAGAAGAGATGATGGCTCAAAAAAGAAAGTAAAAATTGAAAACATTATCGAAGTTTGTGAATTCTTAAAATTAGACATTCAGAGAAACCTTTTTGAGGGTGCAAAAAGCAAAATGGAAAACAGGATATCAGAAGGAAAAAAATCTGAAGAGATTAAAAAAGCAATTGAGTCCAAAAAAGCAATCTGGATTCCATGGAACCCAGAGAACAAAGACCTTGAAGCGGAAATTAAAGAAAAAACAAAAGCAACAATAAGATGTCTTAACCCTTCAGATGAAAACATTGCTCAAGATGGCTCTAAAACAAAAATAAAAGCATTATTCTCTAGAGCTTGGTGATGATGAAAAAAGAATTAAAAAATTATTCAATAAAAGATATAAAGAAAATTGTTCATGTTTCAGACCCTGTGATCAACCCAAATAAAAACAACGTATGTTACGTTTTGAAAAAAGCTCACAAAAATACTAAAAAAAATTGTTGGAAATCTGAGATTGCAATAACAGATTTAAAAACACTAAAAAGCAAAAAGATTTCTTCTGAAGAGTTTGATGCATTTTCTCCTAAATGGTCACCTGATGGAAAAACACTTGCTTTCCTTTCAAAAAGAATAAAAGACGAACATTATCAAATTTATTTACTTGATATGGATGGAGGAGAAGCAAGAAAGTTTACAAAACAAAAAAACGGTATCAACTCTTTCAACTTTTCACCAAATGGAAAATCAATGGTGTTTACATCCTCTAGCAATCCTGAGAAATCTAAATACAAAGATTCTTTTGCAGATGATGTTGAGGTCATCGAGTCAGCATTTTGGAGACTTAATGGACAAGGCTCTTTTCTAAGAAAAAGAAATCACCTGTTTACACAAAGGATAAAAAGTAAAAAATCTAAACAAATAACATCTGGAAAATGGAGTGTTGGATCTTGGCTTGCACAAGATGAAAAAATCCTATATTCAAGAACTCCAAACCCTGAAAATGACATGGATCAAGCAATGTCTTCAGAACTTTATTCAATACCTCTACAAGGTGGAAAAGAAACAAAAATCACATCCTTTGGCAAAAGGGTATATAGCCCTATTGTTTCACAAGATGACATTTACGTTATTGCAAATGACCTGAAGAAATCCTGGGCATCAAATGACAGCCTTTACAAGGTTCAAAAAAACAAGAAATTAAAAAAAATAACAGGTGATTTTAAATTTGGAATAGGAGACTCAATGAATTGCGATACAAGATTTCCTTCAGGAAGTGATGTTTGGATATCTAATAAATTAAACAAAGCAAGGTTTGTTGCAACCGTTAAGGACTCCCTGAGACTTGTTGAATTAGATATGAAAAAAGAATCTTGGAAATACATTTCTGATTCAGAATACTCTGTAATTGGTTACTCTCAATCAAAAGATGGTGAATCCCGAATTGAGCTTAGAACCTCTCCTGTATCCTTTCCTGAATTGTGGCTTATCAAAGATGAAAAGAAAGCTGTAAAAATAACAAAATACAATGACAAACTTGCAAGTCGAAGAAGATTCTTCAAACCAGAAAAAATTACCTTTGAAGCTTCTGATAAAACATTAGTAGATGCTTGGGTTATAAAGCCAAGACTTACACACAAGAAAAAAGCTCCAGCAATATTGGAAATTCATGGAGGGCCAAAAACAGTTTATGGAAATGCTCTCATGCTTGAATTTCAAATGCTTGCAGGCGAAGGTTTCGCAGTTATTTATGGAAATCCTAGAGGGTCTGATGGATATGGTGTCGATTGGGCACATAGCGTTTTTAAGAAATATGGTGAAAGAGATTATGAAGACCTTATTGAATCAGTTCAAGCAAGCATCAAGAAACATAAAGAAATTGACGAAAAAAGACTTGGTGTATGCGGCGGTTCTTATGGTGGCTTTATGACAAATTGGATAATAGGTCACACTGATATGTTCAAGGCTGCAGTTACACAAAGAGGCATATCAAACTTTACATCAATGTTTGGAACAAGTGATATTGGTTACTTTTTTGATATTGAACAGATTGGGAAAACCCCTTGGGAAAACCCTGAAGTATACAAAGAAAAAAGTCCTATAACCTATGTTGAGAACATGAAAGCTGCTACATTGATAATACATAGTGAGCAAGATTTAAGATGTCCAATAGAACAAGCAGAACAACTTTTTATTTCTTTGAAGATGCTAGGCCAAAAAGTCTCCTTTGCGCGTTTTCCAAATGAAACACATGAATTGTCAAGATCTGGTTCTCCAAATAGAAAAATGGAAAGATTAAGACTATTGATTAATTGGTTTAAAAATAACCTATGAAAATCAAAGTAAACGGCAAAATTGTAACTTTTGAAGGTGGCACTGTAAATCAGCTTTTAAGGGATTTGAAAATATCGCCAGATTTTGTTGCAGTGGCTTTAAATAGAGAAATAGTTCATCGTCACGAAAGAGACTGCATTGAACTAAAAGAAGGGGATGCTCTAGAGTTTGTAAAGGCAGCTCCGGGAGGATAAATGTTAAATATAGGACCTTACGAATTTCATTCAAGACTTGTTTTGGGAACAGGCAAATATGAAAATTTTGAAATAATGAAAAAATCTTTAGAGGCAAGTGGCACTGACTTAGTAACAGTTGCGATCAGGAGGATTGATTTAAATGCTCCAAAAGGAGAAGGTCTTTTAGATTTTATTGACCCTGGAAAGTTTAGCTTGTTACCAAATACAGCTGGATGTTTTAATATTGAAGACGCAATACTAACAGCAAAACTTGCAAGAGAAGCATTGAAAACAAACCTAATAAAACTAGAGGTTATTGGTGATAAGTTCAGCTTATGGCCTGATATGGAGCAAACCATAGAAGCGGCAAGAATCCTAATTGAAGATGGTTTTGTTGTAATGCCTTACTGTGGCCCTGACCCAGTAGGAGCTAGAAAACTTCAGGAAATTGGCTGTCATGCAGTCATGCCACTTGCTTCACCTATAGGAAGTGGTCTTGGGATACAAGACAAAGAAACGTTATCGATAGTTAGAAAAGCTATAAACAACGTACCAATGATAGTTGATGCAGGTGTTGGAACTGCTAGTGATGCAGCCGTTGCAATGGAGTTAGGAGCAGATGGAGTGCTTATGAATACCGCTATAGCAGAAGCGAAAAAACCAATTCAAATGGCTGAAGCAATGAAACATTCAATTATTGCTGGAAAATTAGCGTTTGATGCTGGAAGAATGCCAAGAAAATTTGCTGCAGATCCTTCAAGCCCAACAGAAGGTGTTCCTGGAAGTTGAAAAGAATTGATACTATTGGCATAACCCCATCAATAGAAAACAAAAAAATAATTCTTAAAAAAATAGAAATTGCAATTGATCGAGGAATGGATGCGCTTCAGGTAAGAGATAAAAAAATCAATCAAAAAAGATTTATAGAAACTTCAAAAACAATCAGAAAAGAATTTCCAGAATTATTCTTAATCCTCAATGGCAAGCCTGAAATAGCCGCAGATATTGGATTTGAAGGATTACATATGCCAGATCTAGAACCCTCAATAGAATGGTTTGAAAACTACAAAACTAACTCCCATTTGTTTCTTACAGCATCAATCCACAACATAAACTCATTAAAAAAATTTAAAAACTTTGAATTTGATGCAGCGCTATTATCCCCAGTTAAAAACACACCTTCAAAAGAAAAATACCTCAAACCTTTAGGTTGGGAAGGTTTTAAAGCATTAACGAAAAAAATAAATAAACCAACTTATGCCCTTGGGGGAATGTTAATTTCAGATATGGAAGAAGCACAAAGGAATGGCGCTCAAGGTTTAGCAATGATGGGTTATTTTTTCAACAACTAGCTTTTTAAAGGAACCCAAACATAAAGAGCTTTCAAGAAGGGTTTTTGCTTGTCTGAATTTATCATATCAACATAATCCTCAAGATCAGAAGGGGTATCGTTTCCCTCAAGAATAACCAAGACGCTATCCCCTGTTTCGTCTTGCCTATCTACAGACCTTAATGAAAGATTATTTTTTGATGCATATCTTTTAATTCTGCTTATTGGATTTTTCCATTCTTGTATCCATCTGCCAAAAAGCTCTATTGAAGGATCATCTTTTTTTAAACTTACGATAACCTTTCTACCAACTTTCCTATGAACAAGTATGCCAACCTCCTCCAACATCCTGAGCTCTCTTGAAACATTTGTACTATGTCCATTAACTATTGCAGCAAGCTTCCTAACATGATAATCCTGCTCAGGGTTTGAAAAAACCTCGAGAAGTATGTCAGCCCTAAGCTTTGAACCAAATATCTTTTTTAATGACATAGGATATATTTTACTCTAAAAATACTAGATAGAGTAAATTTTATTCCAAGAAAAATAAATAGAGTGACTTTTACTCTAAAAAAGAACCAAAACTAAACTGTAAGGATTTTTTTAACGAAAAAGCTACATTAAGCTAAAAATTCTTTGATTAAAGCAGACAAGGTAAAAGGAACCCTTTCAAGAACATCAGATTTCAAAACCCTCTCTTCATGAGTTGCAGCTCCATAGCCTAACGGCCCAATATTCACATATGGTATATCCTGAACGCCTATGCCCTTTGAAGATGTTAACTTAAGAGGCTGTTGTGGTGTGAACTCTATCCAATAGTCTCTACTTGCCGGAATTAAAGAAAACTCAGAAACCTCTTTGTAAAAAGCTTGCTTCTCATGTTCAATTTCAAACTTTTTAGCAGATTTCTTCAAAGCTTTATCTAATGCTTTTTCAAAATCACTCTTCTTAGAGGATTTCCAAGAATAACCTGGATAATAAGGAGGAATGATAGAGACAATACACCAAGGTGATTTCATTTTTTTATAAAGAGCACTTGCAAGAAATTTCTCTCTGCATAACTCTCTTAAATTCCGACCTTTAGGAACTATATAAGGTTTCTCAACAAGCTCAAGCGTATCAATCATGGGAACATCAATTGGATCAAACCCAAACTTTTTAGATCTCTCTAAAACTTTTTTTTCTATAACATCAGAAACCTTTTCTTTGATAACTTCTAAAATTTCTTTTGGCTTTTTAAAAGTAGGTACATGCATAAAGCCCCAAAATTCACCAGGAACCTGAGTGTTGTATGAGTCTTTCAAATCTCTAGCCGACAAGAATAAAGACTTAGGGGTTTTAATTCCATCTTTTTCTTCTATCAAGTATTCAGCGCAATCCAACTCATTAACAATCTCTGAACCTATAGCTAGCGCTGAGGGAAAACCATTATTTGATGAAATCGTTCCCGTAGGCCCTCTATAGTAAATACAAACTAAAGCTTTACCTAGAAGAGACATATGTACATCTCTAACAGAGTTTTCAGCTGATGGTTCCCAGGCATCTGTTCCCACCATGCCAACAATACTCATTTTTCTTTTTCTAATTTCCTGACCTAATTTAGGAAGTGCATTTTTTATACCTTCTGAATCACCATGTCTATCAGGACAAATAAGCACAACTAAACTTGCATCTTCATTCTCCCATGCAAGAATCGTCTCAACCAAGGCAGCTAAACTTCCCTTCATGTCTAAAGTTCCCCTACCCCATATCCAATCTTTTGTCTTTACATGCTTTGTTGCAAGTTTTGACAATGGAGGTCTGTCATCCATTTGTCCAACCTTGGATTCCTTAACCTCAGCATTCAAGCTTTTTAAAAGCTTGTCTGGGTTAGTAGAGACAGGCTCAAGATAAGAATAGTCAGAAGTGCCTACGGTGTCAACATTGGCCACAAACAATAATGCATTCTTGCTTTTTCCCTTTTTGATTAACGCAATAGATCTTTTTTCTTCTGGGAAATTTTCAGTTTTCTCAACTTCATAACCATAAGATAATACGTCTATACCGCCTTCAGATTTTCTTTTTACATACGACTCTATAAAATCAAGAATGTCATCTTCTCCATAGGAACCAGTTGAGCTTTTAATCTCAACAAGATCATTCATTAAATTAAGAATTTTGTTCGGGTCAGCTATTGGAATTGGCATAAGGTAGATTTTATGATGATATTTGCGAATGTGTTCCCCAAAATCGACCAAGTTCAGCACAAATTTCACCAATCGTGCATTTTTGTTTAACAGCATTCAATATAGAAGGCATTAAGTTGTCATTGCTTGTTTGGGTTTTTGATAATTTTTCCAAAGCTTCTTTAACGACATTTCCGTCCCTTAAACTCTTTATATGGTTTAATTTTTTTATCTGATTTTCTCTAGTTTTTTCTGGTATCAATTGAGGGTCTGGAATCTTTGATGAATTTTCTTCAAAAGAATTTACTCCAATTATTAACCTTTCCTTATTTTCAATTTCTTTTTGATATTTATGACTTGCTTCATGTATCAGCGATGAAGTCAAACCATTTTCAACAGACTTGATTGCTCCACCGGATCTTTTTATCAAATCAACAATCTGGTTTGCCTCTTTTCTTATTCTGCAAGTTTCACCTTCGATGAATTTAGAACCTCCAAATGGATCAACCTCTCTTGAAAGCCCACTTTCATGATAAAGAATCTGTTGAGTCCTCAAAGCAATAAGTGCGGACTCTTCAGTTGGCAAGCCAATTGCTTCATCATATGCATTTGTATGCAATGACTGAGTGCCTCCTAATGTTGCTGCCAAAGCCTGCAATGCAACTCTTGCAACATTTAACAAAGGTTGATTTCTTGTCAACGTTGAACCACAGGTTTGAGTGTGAAATCTTAATTTTCTTGCATTTGAATCATCTACACCATAACTTTCAAGAATATCATTCCAAATCCATCTTGCCGCTCTAAATTTTGCTACCTCTTCAAAAATATCATTATGACACCCAAAAAAGAAAGAAAACCTTTTAACAACTTTTTTAAAATCTAAATTTGTATTTTTTGCGATCTCGAGATAAGCAATAGCATGAGCAAATGTTATACCAAGCTCAAGAGCAGCACTAGCCCCCGCCTCCCTTATGTGGTATCCTGAAATGCTAATAGGATTAAAATTTGGAACATTTTCAACCATTTCAAAAGTATCTTTAGTTAATTTCATACTGGGTTCTGGTGGAAAAATATATGTACCTCTAGCAACATATTCTTTTAATATGTCATTCTGTATAGTCCCTCTTACATCTTTCCAAGAAACATTTTGCTCTTCAGCTACAACAAGCAACATCGCCCATATTATTGCAGCAGGAGAGTTAATTGTCATGGATATGCTTACTTTGTCCAAAGGTATACCATTTAACAATATCCTCATATCCTCAATTGTGTCTATTGCAACACCAGCTCGCCCTACCTCTCCAATGGATAAAGTATTATCGCTATCAAGACCCATTTGTGTAGGCAAATCAAAAGCAACAGATAATCCAGTCTGCCCATTTTTTAATAAATTTTTAAATCTTTTATTTGTTTCTTCCGCAGTGCTAAAGCCTGAATACTGCCTCATTGTCCATGGTCTTTTTTTATACATATCTTTGTATATTCCCCTAACGAAAGGCGGAGATCCTGGATCAGGCATGTTTTCACGCATGCCAATATCCTATCCTTTGTACAATTTATATATGCTTCAAATGATTTTGATATTCGCTTTAAGTTTGGAAAACAAATGGACTGAACTTGTTCAAAAAGCAGAAAAAACAGTTGTACATATTGTTTCTTTAAAAAAAAATAATGACAATTTATTGGCAAAAAACCACTCTGAAGGCTCTGGCTTCATGTTTCAAATCGAAGGTTCAGTAATAACAAATCATCATATTATTGCAGACTCAGATCAAATAATCATCTCATCAGAAGATGGAACTGTTTTTTCTGCGGAGCTGATAGGTAGTGATCCAATTTTAGATATTGCAATATTAAAAATACCAATTCAATTTTGGAAAAAACCACTCGAATTCAGAAATCTTAAAAACAAAAAACTATTACCTGGTGAGGAAGTTATGGCTATAGGAAATCCTTTTGGCTTATCATCCTCTGCTTCAAAGGGGATAATAAGCGCAGTAGATAGATTTTTAGATACAAAAAACTACCTTAAATGGGGATTGATACAAACTGATGTAGCTACAAACCCTGGAAACTCAGGAGGTCCGATGTTTGATAGCGAAGGACGCTTGATAGGTATGACTTCAGGAAAACTTGCCGGAGAAGTTGAAAATATAAACTTTGCAATACCTATAGACAAAATCATTTACTGGAGTGAAAAAATTTTAGAGAACAAAGCAATTCATCCAATGATTGGATTAGAGGTTAAAGAAGACTACATAAATCAAGACGCTTCTTCGATGAAAAAAATTCTAAAAATTACAAACATGTCTCAATCAACAAAAAACCTAATTAGTAAAAATGACATTATTCTTAAGATAAATGGGTACATGATTGATTCGAAAAGCAGAGCTTTTGAAATTGTTGATAGTCTTGATTACCCAAACACTATTGAGTTATTGATATTTCGCTACGGTGTTGGAGAAATAAAAATCTCTTTAAATCTAAAACCAAGAGAATTAGATGATCGTTATTTATGAAAAAAACACACTTAAAAATATTATCCATACTTCAAACAGATGGCAAAGCTTCGTATGCAGAAATTGGTAAAAGAGTAGGACTTTCAACATCAAGTGTTCAAAAAGCAATAAAAGAAATGGAAAGGGAAAATATCATAAAGGGCTACAAGGCTGATATAAATTTAGAAAAATTAGGATTTGACCTTATTGCTCTTTTTCTCATCAAGGCAAACGGACCGCACATAAGGAGAATTGTTAAATCCTTGAAAAAAGATAGATCTCTTGAGTTTGTTTATGAGATAACCGGAGAATATGACATTGCTACAATGGGAAAATTTAGAAATAGAGAAATCATGAACAACAAAATAAAAGAATTACTTAATGATAAAAATATCGAAAGCACAAACACAAGCATAGTTTTATCAATAGAAAAAGAAGAAAGAAATCTAGATTTTCTGAAAGAATAAAATCTCAAAAAAGCAACAAAGCTTTTCTTCTGCCAAAATCGATTGCATCCTCTTTGCACATGAAAAAAATATCAATTTGATTCTTTTTCCTAGGATGCATTCTGTCCTCAATTTTCAAACGAAAAAAATCACCTACTTGTTCTGATTCTGAATTGAGACAGTCGCCCTTTTGATTAATTTCACAAACAATCACAATCTCAATAAATGAACCTAAAGGAAACCTTGATTCAAGATCTTTACTAACAGCAACATAACCTTCTCGAACAGTTTTCCCCGAAGCGGCCTCGAAAGGAGTTGAATCAGTTTGCTCAACTAAAGGATTGTATGCAGTCATTAAAACTTCAATAAAAAATGAAGAATTTTGTCCAATCATGTACCTTTGTTTTAACCACTTTAATAATAGATTATCATTTTTAGTACTTTTCGTATAATTTTTATTTCTGTAAACAGGATAATATCTTCTCATTTCTCTCCAAAGGATATCTTTGTTTTGAATATTCTCAACAAAACCTAGATAAAGCATTACATCTTTTAGTTTTGAAAAATCAAAATCTTCATTTACAAGTCTGGTTTTAAGTAACGTTTCGAGCTGTTTCTTTTGCTCCGGGTCTTCTTTTTTCCATGATTGATTTTTAAAATTTCTCTTCCAGAGAGTTTCAAGTAATGAGTTTTCTTTTGGCAAGGTAACACCTTGCTTGTAAGGTTTAACATCCACATTTTCCTCTATTGGTCTAATCTCATAAATAGCTTTTATAACCTCGTCAATAATTTCTTCATTTTGACTCTTTTCACCCCTGTATAAATCACGTTTTTTTACATAGAATGAATACAACCTTGAGCGATTTGAAAAACTTGAATCAAGACCTAAAAGATCTAAAAATTCAACAACAGAATCAGGTTTTTCAAAATTTAAATATTCAATATTGCCTAAAAGAGATCTAGAAAGTCTGTAATTCTGTTCTGCAGAACCTTTGTAATCTTTATCTGCATAACGAAATTTTTTCCACAACTCTTCTCTCGCACCAAAGCTTTGCTCTTGATTGAAAAAATTCAAGATGTCAACTGGGTCAATCTTCAAGTCGCAAGGATTGATAGCTGCTGTCTTAAAGGCTGAAAAAGCAAAAATAAGTACTATAAAAAAACTAATCTTCATTAGAAAGGTACTCGGATTCCAAAAAGTCTACTATGTTTTTCCATGGCCTATCAGGAACATCTCTAACGTTATGAAGTAAAAGATGTAAGGCTGATTCAATATTGTTTAAATCTCCAGACATAAACCTTTGGTCAATTTTCTTTAATATTTTTGCAAAAATTTCATCATGATCTTTCATATATTTTCACCTACTTTTTTTAAAATCTAAAACAGGAAGTGTTAGATGAAACTCAGTTCCATCATCTGAAGAAGAAGCTAAGTAAACATCACCCTGATTTAGTTCTGCTAACTGTTTAACAAGAGCTAAACCTAAGCCAGTTCCAGATATAGCTGATCTGTCAGTGGATTTTGCCCTCGTAAAAGCTTCAAAGATAGATGATTGCTCCTCTTCAGGTATTCCTAAACCAGTATCACGAACACTAACAGTCATAAATCTAGGATCTTCATTAGGGTAAATTTTAATATCTACACTTCCTTGCTCTTTGTTGTATTTAATTGAATTACCTATCAAGTTTGTTAATATTTGCCTTGCGTGCCTAGGGTCACACCACAATTCACCAGGCCCTTCAATTTCTGAAGATATTGCTATTTTCTGTTTATCTGCTATAACCTCAAGTTCTTTTAATACACTTTCTAAAATTTCTCTTATTTGTATTTTTTCTGGATTTGATTTTGTCTTTCCAACTTCAGATCTTGAAAGATCCAAAATATCATTAATTAAAGCTAATAAATGATTTGCACTTTCATTAATATTCTGAACAAACTCCTCTTGCCTTTCTTCAAGAGGCCCGAAACTTTTTTCTTTTAATATTTCTGAAAAGTTTATTATTGCATTTAAAGGAGTTCTCAACTCATGACTCATTGTTGACAAAAACCTAGATTTCGACTCATAAGCAGATGAAACTTGCTCATTTAATGTTTCAAGCTCATTAACCTGACTTTCTATCCTTTTGTGCATTGAAAAAACAGAACGACCTAATATTGATATTTCATCTTTTGCCTTATCGCTTATAGAGATGTTCATATCTTTTCCTGGCTTCATATCCTCTACAGCATCTGCCAAAACTCTAATGGGTCTAGATATTGACCTTCCTAATATTATTGCGATTATTACAGCTATCAAAACAGTAATGACAAGAAGCATCTGCATGCCTGCAAACAACTCCTCTCCTATAGATATATCTTGAGACATGTTGCTCACAATAACAACTGCACCCTTGCCATCACCACTGTTTGGCCCAACTAAAGGAAAACCTTGCACTGCATAAGGGTTAGCATAAGTTATTGCCCATTTGCCATTTTCAACGATTTCTTCTTGAATAAAATTTGAAACCGAGCCAGGGCCCTCTCCTATAACCTGCTCTACCTCAAAAGATTTAAAAGCTTTTGGTGTTTCATTTTTATTAAAATAAAGGATATCTTCGACAGTCAGGTACTTATCAGCTTCCGGAATCATGGTGCTCTTAACCCTTACACCCAAAAGCAAAGTACCTATTCTTTCCAACTTTAATTCATCTAAATCACCTTCAAGCCATTCTTCATAATCTTTTTGGGACACACCGCTAGGGATATCAAAAACAGGAGCATAGCCTACTGCTACTGGCTCATCACCTAACATAAAATAATCCCAACCATAAACAGGCTGGGCTGAAAGGTCTGATATAAAAGTTTTATCCTCTTTTTCAAAACCTAACCAATCATTTTTTTCCCAAGAGGCAAAGGTGTTGTTTGAAAGATCATGAAAAACCACCAAGTCAAAATTTTCTTTTACTGTTTTAGTGCTTAGCCTTCCCCATCTTTCTAAAGGCTCTTCAGCCTGACCCATGTCAGCAGCTATAGAAGCAGAGGAATCTTTTGTTTTTGATCCGTAGTTTCTAAAAAATCTTTTAAGCAAAAGTGTTTGAGCATTAATTGTTGTTTCTTGAGAGCGAGATATGTTGTCATTTATTTTTTTCAAAGTTATGCTTCCAGATACACCTATAACCAAAACAAAAAGCAAAGGGAAAAGTAATAATAAACGTGCTCTTATTGACATGCTTATGCTTATCCTAATCCAATGATTAGAATGATAAATATGCCAATGCCAAAAGCAGATATTCTTGTTGTTGATGACAATGAGATGAATGTAAGGGTTTTAGAGGCTTTACTTGTGAGCAGAGGTCATGATGTGAGAGTGGCAAGGGATGGTGAAGAAGCCCTTGAGCAAATTAGTAAAAAACATCCGGATCTAGTTCTTCTGGATGTCATGATGCCAAAAATAGACGGCTTTCAGGTTTTAGAAAAAGTTAGATCAAACAAAGAAACAGAACTTATCCCAATAATACTATTAACAGCATTATCAGACATAGACAGCAATGTTAAAGGAATTGAACTTGGCGCTGATGACTTTATAACGAAGCCATTCAATAAATCATTACTTATGGCGAGGGTTAGAAACCTTCTAAGGGGCAAAAATCTTCTAGATGAACTTGAAAGTGTTGATGCCGTAATAGCAATGACTGCAAAAATAATTGAAGCAAAAGACAAATATACAGAAGGACATGTCGAGAGAGTTACGACATATGCAGTAAAGCTAGGAGAAGCTGCTGGCTTAGAAGAGTGGGATTTAAGAAATCTTAAAAGAGGAGCCCTTCTTCATGATCTTGGAAAAATTGCTGTACCGGATGCAGTTTTAAATAAAGAAGGAAAATTATCTGAAGAAGAATGGAAACACATACTTCTTCATCCATCAATAGGTGCAGACATACTTCAAGACCTAAAATCACTTAAAGCCGTTGTTGATATAGTTCTTCATCATCATGAAAAACTAGATGGATCTGGATATCCAGATAAATTAAAAGGGGATGAAATAACTAAAGAATCACGCATAATGGCTATTGCAGATATATATGACGCTCTAACAACAACAAGAAGTTATAAAAAATCAATGAGTCCAGAGACGGCAATAAGAATACTTCAAGAAGAGGCTCAAGCAGGAAAGCTTGATTCAGAACTGGTTATGCTTTTTTCCAGACTTGTTAAAGATGGAATCTTTGATACCATTTCAGAATAAATTATTAAAAAATAATGTATCATGTTGTTGCTATGAAAAAGAAAATCACAATTCTTGCCTTATCGCTTGCTTGTACATTGAATATTTTTGCAGATGACACTTATGAAAAAAAAGAGCCTGTTTGTCCGACAATAGACAAAAATTACACAAAGATAGAAGCTGGAAAGTTTAAATCAGGATCATCTCTTGAGGAAAAACAAAAAATTAATCCTGAGATTGCTGGTATCTTAAACATCTTTGAAAGAGAGCCCGAAATCCATGAAAAAGAAACTTCAAAATTTGAAATAAGTAAAAAATTAGTCACTCAAAGTGAATTTAGACTTTTTGTAAGGTGGACTGGACACAGGTCCCCTTCAATAACAATAGAAGAATGGGAAAAACAAAAAATGTATTTTGATTTTCCAATATCGCCTAAATTCACTTTTGACTTAATTGAGAAGTACATATGGAGTGGAACCAGATACCCTGAGGGTATAGGTGATCATCCTGTTGTGCTGGTCAGCAAAAAAGATGCTGAAAGATACGCTGAATGGCTTTCAGGTCAAGATGGCTGTAAATATCGATTGCCAACAGCTGATGAATGGGAAAAAGCAACAAGAGGAAAGGATGGAAGAACATACCCTTGGGGAAATAAATGGAATTCAAGCTATTTGAATTCGGGAAGTAAAGGCACAAGCAAGGTGGGAGAATATGAAAAAGATAAAAGCCCCTACCCTTACGGGCTGCTTGATGCAATGGGAAATGTTATGGAATGGACAGCAACAGAATCAGAAACAAATGACAAAAATATAATTTCAAAAACAATCACCAAGGGATGCTCTTGGAATTCAATTCCTGAAACCTGTAGAGCTGCATTCTTTAGAGAATGGGATGAAAATACAAAGCATGTACTTATTGGATTTAGGCTAGTTAGAGAGGTTCCAGAAAAAGAAACTACCAAATCACCAATAGATTAAAAAAAATTAAGCTAAATTCTTTAAAGAATCAATTCTCAATTTTGAATCTCTAAATTTTCGTTTAAATTTTTTCTGGAGCATTTTCAAATTTAGCTTTTCAGCATATTCTTTATGACAAACAAGAACCATATCGTTACCTGCATTCAGTGCTTCTGAAAATAAATCATTGATGTCAAATCTCTCTTTTATCTTTTTGCTATAAAGAGCTTTCATGCATAGGTCATCACTAACCAAAACACCTTTAAAGCCAAGACCTTTTCTCAAAAGGCTCTTGTTGATTTTTCGGCTTAATGTTGCTGGCCTGTCAGGATCAATCGAAGGATAAAGAACATGTGAAGACATCAACATACCAAAACCCTTGTTGATAAAAGATGAAAAAGGCACAAGATCATAAAACATTTTTTCTGGATAATCCAAAACTACAGGAAGCTCTAAATGACTATCCTTATCGGTACCTCCATGTCCTGGGAAATGCTTACCACAAGGAATGATGCCAGAATCCATTAAACCTTTTGAATAACTTATAGACAGCAACGAAACAATTCTTTCACTTTCAGAAAAAGATCTTTCTAACTGGTGAATTATTGGATTGCTTTTGTTTCGAGCAACATCTAAAACCGGAGAAAAATTTATATTAACTCCAAGGTCTTTCAGCATTTTTCCTTTTTTTAAAGCTAAATCATAAACATAACCCAACGAACCATCCTTTTTAAACTTTTGGCCTAATGAATAAAATGAAGGAAAATCGACAAAGCCATTTTTAAATCTTTGAACCCTGCCCCCCTCTTGATCAACACCAATCAAAGGCTGCTCCAAATTGTTCCTTCTGTAAAGATCTCTGATTGAATTCAATAATTTTTTAAACTGTTTTGGAGAATTCCAATTTCTAGAAAATACTATTAATGATCCTGCTTTGAAATGCATTAAATAATCTTCTAATTCAGAATCAAGATTCAAACCTTCAAATCCCAGAAATAAATGTTTGTTAAAGCTCATAATCAAAAAATCTCATTAAAAATAAGATCATCCTGATCAACCCAGGCTATATAGCACTCAACGTTCTTATTGATATTTTGTTTCTTTAAGAATCTAGACAAAACATCCTTATAGGTATTAACCTGAAGAGAATATTCATTAATTTTTTCATCAGTTTTTTGGCCTGTTTTCCAATCAATAATAACAAATTTTTTCTCCAACTCGATAAGCAAGTCTATTTTTTGAAATTGTTTTTCATACGATCCGCACAAAGGATACTCTGTCCATACATTTAAAAAACCATCAATAAAATCAAGCCATGTTTCATTCTTTTTTAATTTTTCTGAAAAATCACGTATCAAGCTGTAAAAATCATTTTTTTCTAAATTGAAAATCTGCCTAACTTTACTTCTTTGAACATCTTTCAACCATGAATCTTTTAAAGGTGGGCCAAAGATGTCAAGCACTTTATGAAGGGCATCTCCTCTAACCACCTGCCTAACATTCGAAACACTTAATGGTATTTTTTTCTTTGACCGCTTGCTTGAAACAAGATTTTCTGAATTAGGCTTTAATAAATTCTTGTCTAAAGCCCTATATTTTTCTTTAGCCCTTCTTGAGCCAGGAAACAAATATTTAACAAAAAAATCTCCTTGGCAAGCTTGTTCTTCAATGTATTTTTCAGGAATAGGAATATCGATTTCACCTGAAGAAGAATTTGAAAAAACCTCAAATGAATTGTCAAAATTTTCCAAAATCAAACGATAAAAAACAGAAAACAAATCTCCTTTTCTTGTTTTTTGAGGATGATAAAAACCATTCGAGATTGCATGCATTGTTTTTCTGGCTCTTGTCATTGAAACATAATTCAAATTAACTTCTTCATCATAAAACTCACCCGCATTCTTCTCCCAAGAATTGATAAAAGACTCACTGGTCCAAATTTTATATTTGCCATTGTCTCCCTTGCCTAAAGAAAACCACATTGAATCAAGCTCACCTTCATTAGTCAAAATTAACTCAAACGAATTATTTCCTTCAGAATAAGAATTAGTTGGAAGGAGTTTTTCAAACTCAAGATCCTCAAAACAACTCTTTAGCCATCTTTCATCTGGATTGACAACAACAACATGATCAGCAGAAAGACCTTTTGCTCCATAAACCGTTCTAAGAACAATGGGTTGTGGTGAAGAAAGCCCTGATGGTGGAGAATGAGTTCTAAAATAAACATCAATCCACTCTAAAATATCGCTAAATTTGTCAAAACTGCCTTGTTTCTCATGCGATAGCATAATTTTTAAAAATTCAAAAATTTTTAAAATTCTTTCATGAGATCGTGAATCTCCCTTAATTCCATAAAGATAACCAGTTTCATTCAGGAAGTCTGTAAGCACCGCAGTAACTGAATCACCACGGTAAATCCTAGAAGAATAAGCCTGAATCAAACCAACAGACTCTTTTAAACTATTAGCTGAAGCTAAATCCTTCAATGTATGAGCAAAACAATTACCTAAAAGGACTGAGCTTAAAAGCATTTGATCATCAGGGTTAATTAAACACTTAATAATTTTTTTCAAATACACAACATCCTGATCGATATCATCATTATTAATTAAATTTGGATTACCGGCAATTATTGCATTTAAGCCAAACGCATTAAGATTTTTTGCAATTCTGCCCAGTTGATTCCAATTTCTTGCTAAAACCAAGATGCTTTCATCTGGATGTTTTTCTTTTATCCAGGAAATGCAATCAACTGTTCTTTTTTCTATATTTTTTGACTTACGTCCAAAGCTACCACTTTTTTTCCATATGCCTTTATTTGTTTCAGCATTTTCACAAGACCAAATTGTCAAAGGACAATCTTGTTCGTTTGAAAACATTAATGATTTTGGGTCTGAAAACAAATGCCAATAATCAGGATTTTCATAATATCTTTCAAAAAGCCAATTTGTTAGAGCCAAAACCGACTTGCTTGACCTGTATGAAGAATTCAAATATTGCTTATGCTCCTGATCAACCTTGTTATCAAATTCAAAAAAAGCTTGCGAGCTTGCGTCTCTAAATTTATATATAGCCTGTTTTTGATCCCCAACAAATGTAATATCAAACCCAAATCTTTCTTTAAGGCTGTTGAGTATTTTGCTTTGGGTTCGATTTGTATCCTGAAACTCATCGACAAAAAGATGTTCGCACTCAAAATCAAAATCCTTTTTTTTCAAGCTTTGTAAAATTGCTCTTGATATAAAACCACTTGACATGAGTCTTTCTTTTTTTATTTTTGATTTAAAAATTGAAATTAAATCAAGCAATTTTGGCGCTAGAAAAGATTGTTCTTGGTATTCAAAATCATTTTTTTCATAATTGCTCAATATCTTTTTAAATTTTGATATCTTTTTCATCAGATCAACATCAAGCTCATCTCTTGAACCAAAATATCTTTCAAGTTTTGAAAATTCAGAAAAAATCTTCCTTGAACTGATATTTGAAAAATCAAGATTCAAATATGCATCATTAATTAACTTTATGTAATCTTTACTTTTTGAAGTAGGTTTAAATTCATCTGGTAATGAACCTTTAATTTCAAGAAAAAGCTTTTTGATTTCTTCTTTTATTGAGTTTAAAAAAATATCTAAATTTAAAACTTTAGAAGAATTAAAAAGATTTTTTATTTCATTCAGGCTGTAAGGTTCCAGCTTTTTGACAGCTTGCCTAAGCCTTCCATGCCATGAAGCTTGTTCAAATCCCTCTGCAGACACAATCCAATCTTTGTAAGCGCTTTGATAAACTCTTTCAAAATCAAAATCAGTCATAACTCGATAAAAAATACTATTTGAATTCTTGGAAAATAAACTTAAGAAAAAACTATCTAATGTTTTTATTTCCAGCAAGGGAATGAAAGAGCTTTTATTTGCTGGAATTGAGATTGGTTCAAGCTCGAAGGATTCAAATAAATTTTCCAAATCCTCATCTGGTAATCGCAAATACTCAATAACTCTATTTTTAAATTCATTAGTTGCCGCAATCGTAAACGTACAAGCAATAATCTTCCTTGGATCAGAACTTTGCAATAGTTTATACAGATAATAAATTACCAATCTTGTTGTTTTTCCTGTTCCTGCGCTTGCATTAATAAACTGAGGCACAGTCGTCATTTCTCAAGTCTCCAAAACTTATTTCTACCAAATTTCTGGCACCAATAACATGGTTTTGATGGGTCTTTAACCCAGCAAGGAACCATTTCCCCTTTAAGAAAATGATCTTTCCAGGTGCTTAAACTTTCTAAAATAAAAATCTCTTTTTCTTCTTTCCGTTTAAAGTTCATCCAGCTAACATCTTTATGTTCTTTTTCCAAAACATACCTATAAACAAAATCTTGGAAATCAAAATCCCCTTTAAGAAAATAAGGGTAGAAAAATGCTTGTGTCCAATTAGTTGAGTTCTTTTTGCCTGTTTTGTAATCAATAATTTTCACCTTAGTGTTTCCTGTTTGGGTTTCATAATGTTCAATTCTGTCTATCTTTGCTCTTATTTCAATGTCTTTCAAGTTTTGATAAGAACTCTCAACCAAGGGAATTTTCGACATAAAAAATTTATCCTTTGCAGAATATTCTTGTTGAGATTTTGAAAAGTTATCGTTCTGCCAACGCCCTAACTCCTCAACAATAAACATTCTCCACCTCCTAAACAAACCTTTTTTTACAAGCTTTTCTGTAAATGGATACCACAAAGAGGTTTCTTCCATAACTCTCTGAACTAAAATTTCATAATCTTGATCTTCTCTTTTAAAGTTTTTCGCGAGTGTTTCTAAACAATGATGAATAAAAGATCCTTTAGTTAAACTGTCAGGATAAACCACATCCACATTTCTCTTTTCACGAAGTGTATTTTGCCTTGAGACATAATAAGCAAAAAGACAAGGAGGTTTATCAAAACTGAAATCGCTAGCCCTTAAAGATATCGGTAAATCTTGAGTTCCAACATTCCATATTTTTCCAAAAGACACATCTCCAACCGATTCAACATAAGAAAGTTCCACTTGTTCTTTATGTCTAGATTTACTTATTGGAAAAAATGTATCTTTAATATCTGAAGATTCAAATTGATTAAAATGTTTTTCATCAAACAAAGAACTAAAAAACTGCTCCTCTCCACGATTATCTATATTGTCCCAATAAACTGCACAGCCTGAATCACCTCTGTTCTCTATACACCAAGCCCTCCAAGATTCCTCTTCGATTCTCATCTGCAAATCAGGCATGCCTATACTCTCAAGTGCAAATTTATTCTCTTGACTGTCCTGCCATTCAGGAGGGTCGAGCTTACCAGGAAATCTATTATCCACAACTCCTATAAATGCAATACTTTCAGGACTTATTACGCCATTTTTAATATTGGTAACACTTTCAGTTTTAACCCTTCCGTAATCATCAGGATCCTTTTCAAAATGCAAATCACTCACATGAAAATTTTTTTCATCTTTAATTTCCGATATTAAAGTTTTAGATCTTGCTTGATTGATTCTTGAAAGCGATGAAGCATCTGAAGCAATAAGTATTTTTTCCTGATTTTCATGAATCCATTTTTTTAATTTTTCAACATTAATTCCAACAGGCGGCTCAACTTTAGCATCTATTGCCTTTTTTAATCTTTTAAAATCCTTACGAATATCAGAGATACCATATCTTGAAAGATCAAAATCAAAATCATAAATATCCTGATTCTCTTTGAAACAACCCAGTGAATTTAAATTAAAAATCAAATCATTTAAATGAATGTGTTTATCCTGAATAAAATCTTCATGGAATTTCAATGCCCTACCTGCAGGAGATGAAGAAATACTTCTATCAAAAAGAAAATCATCATCTTTAAGGCTTAGCAAAGAATTTAAAAGAGTAAGGTCATCATGCACTGTTTCAGGACAACTGAAATTTTCATAACCATCATATTTAGCTGTATAAAAGCAATTTATAAAATCACCGCACCTAGTGCTTTTTATTTTTGTTTTTGAAGAGCCAAGATCAATAATCTTTTTGCCTAGATAAAAATTCAATCTAGCTAGATAACAAGAGGCATTTGAAGAAAGGTTTGGATTTGGGCCTGGCACATACCAATCAAGATTATTTTTCAACGGTCTCAAGAGTTCTTCTTGCACAGTGTTCAAATTTGAAATACCCCAAACAGCAATCAAAGAATCATCACCTTTAAAGAAAGAATCGCTATTAGAGGCAATATTGATTTTGATTGAATAAGGAAGGTATTTAGAAGAGCCTTCTAGCCATATGCTCTTCCATAAAAGTGTTAAATCAATCAATGAAGACTCCCCTTCAAGAGATTTAGTTTCAGAAGGAAGATATTCGCAAATTCTATTAACAGCTTTCCTCAATTCCTCCAATGAAAATTTTGACTCATCATGGAGAAAATCATTAAGGCTCGTATTGTTCAATTTTTTTAATGCCTGAGATAAATAAAACCTATCAACAAAAGCAGGGGGTTCTAGTTTAAAAAAATTATTAGCATGCAACCTATCTTCAACCATGTCATTAAAGATAACTGGAGAAATGCCAGAAAGACCTCTTGATTTTGATTCACGATTTATAAGTTTTTTTTCATGACTTGTAGGAACCAAGATTTTAACAATATCTAAAGGTTTATTTTTTTTTGCAGATTCTATAGAAGACCAAAGAGACTCCCAAACGGAAAAAGCTGACCCTACATGAAATACACTCATGAAATGCCTAGTTCTTTTTTTAATCTAGAAATTTCTGAAGTTTTCAAGTTTCTCCATTTTCCTTGTTGAAGTTTTTTATCTGAAATTGAACCTATTGCAATTCTTTCCAATGATATTATTGGTTTTTTTATAAAATTAAACATTTTTCGTATTTCACGATTTTTACCTTCAGTCAATTTAATGGAAACAACAGTCCTTCCCTGATGTGAGGCAAGAACTGTTGCAGAATACGCTTTTAATTTTTCTTTACCATAAGTTAAACCTTTTGAGAATAATGCAATTTTTTTAGAAGATATTTTCCCTTTAGCTTCAACAACATAGTGTTTTATAAATCTATATCTTGGATGAGAAATTTTTTGATACAAATTTCCATCATTTGTCAAGATAATTAAACCTGAAGTATCCTTATCAAGTCTTCCCACAGGGGAAAGGTGGTGCATGCTTTTTGGAATCAAATCCATAACATTCTTTCTCTTCATCGGATCATCCTTTGTGGTTATATATCCTCTAGGCTTATTGAGCAATACATATTTATAAACTTTTGTCTTTAGTTTCTCCCCATCAAAAAAAATTTCATCATGCTCCTTTACGTTAAATGAAAGATCATTTATTAAATTTAAACCATCTGGGTTGCGCCTGAAAGAAACACGACCCTCTTTAACAAAATCTTCGACTTTTCTTCTTGAGCCCAAACCACATAATGAAAGATATTTATTTATTCTCATTTTTAAATCAGATTGTATGATAATTCCTATCCTAAAAAATTTACGGAGAAACAATGACATGAACAAAACATTAACACTGATATTAATAACATTATTCACATATAACTTGAAAGCTCAAGAGGCAATTCTTCCAAGGCACCCTTCTCCATCTCCTGATGGTAGCCAAATTGCATTTAGCTGGCAAGGTGACATATGGACAGTTCCATCTGAAGGAGGAGAGGCGAGAAGGTTAACGATACATCCAGCATACGACCATTCGCCAAAGTGGGCACCTGATGGTAGCCAAATTGCATTTACTTCTGACAGATGGGGAAACGATGACATTTACATAATGTCTTCAAATGGAGGAAAGCCAGACAGATTAACTTATTGGTCCGGTTCAGATCTAATGTCAAGCTTTACTTCAGATGGTAAAAACATCATATTTTCCAGCATGAGATATGAAACAAATTACAGAAATCCAGAAATGTACATGATAGATATTGAAAAAAAGGATACTCCAAAAAGATTCACTGAATACTTAGGTTTTCAGGGAACCTATTCTCGAGATGGAAAAAGTTTAGCTTTTATGAGACGTTCAGAAAGCACAAACAGAAAAGGATATAGGGGTTCAGGTGATGCAGACATATGGGTCAAACATGATGGAACGCCTGCAAAGCTAATGACAAAATTTGACGGGGCTGACCACTCACCAATGTGGGCACCTGATGGTAAATCACTTTGGTACATATCAGAAAAAGATGGAACCTATAACCTCTATTCAATGAACACAAAAATGAAAAGCAAAAAAATTACTTCCTTCAAGAAAGATGGCCCTAGAAATGCATCTATTTCGGCAGACGGCAGCATGATAGCGATGGAAGTGGGTGGAAAAGTTATTCTTTTTGAAACTGGTCCAGAAAAAACATCAGAATTAAACATTATTGTTCCTGCTGATTCCTTGACAAATGATTTTGAGTGGAAGACTGTTAATTCTGGAGCATCATCCTTCTCAATATCTCCATCAGATGAAAAATCAATGGTTTTGATAATAGATGGAGACATCTGGATTCAAGATCTTGAAAAAGAAGAATCCCACAGGGTTACAAACACCCCTGAACAAGAAATTTATGTTGAATGGATAGATGATGGCAATAAGATACTTTTTACATCAAATTCATGTCTTGAAAAAACAATTCAAAAAATATGCAACACAGAACAAATATGGATAGCTGAGCCAGGTGAAGAAACAGAATCTCCCACAAGAGAAGTTGAAGATTGGAAAACCTACCCTATAACAAAAGGAAATAAACCAAACCATCGTCCACAAATTTCACCAAATGGAGAAAAGATTGCTTTTGTAAGAGACTATGGGGAACTTATCGTTGCAGATTTTGAAAGCAATCCAAAAGAAGAAAATGAAATTATTTCTAATGAAATAACATTAAGAAATGGATGGGATTGGCCATGGATATCATGGAGTCCTGACTCTCAATGGATAGCATGGAGTGTAGAAGATATAGAGCATAATGCCGATGTTTGGATCGCAAAAACAGATGGATCAATTTCTCCAAAAAATGTATCTTCTCATCCAGATATGGATATGTATCCAACATGGAGCGAAAATGGTCGAATGTTAGCATTTTCAAGCACAAGAACAAGCTCTACTCCTAGAGGAAGCAGCACCTATTCTGATATATGGTATGTATTTTTAAGAGAGAATGATCAAGAATTGACATATAAGGAAAGGAAAGACTTATGGGAAGAGGAAGCAAAGGATTCAAAAAAAGAAAAAGAATCTTGGGTTGATATTGATTTAGAAGGTATTGAATTCAGGCTAAAAAGAGCAACAAGTTTCGATGGAAGCGAAACGGAAGTCCTTTTAAATAAGGATGGTTCAAGACTGATCTTTAAAGGTAGTCATGATGGAAGCGACCTCTACTCATCATCAATGACGGAATACGGAACTTTTGGATCACCTATAAAGGTAACAGAAGGCCACTATCCTTACGGGATAAGATGGAGCAAAGATCAAAAATCAATATATTACTCAAAATCAGGAGGAACCATCTACTCAACATCTCCTACAAAAAAATCTACCCAAAATAAGAAATTCAGCATTAGATACAAATTGGACAGAGTGAAACAAAGACAGGTTGTTTTTGAAGAAGCATGGGCGACAATGTATAGAGGTTTTTATGACCCTAACCTTCATGGTTCTGATTGGAATGATATCCATGACAGGTATCTTCCATGGGCTGTTAGCGCATCACATCCAAGAGATTTTGATTTCATAATTGACTCAATGCTTGGTGAGCTCAATGGTAGTCATTTGGGATACTACGGAAGAATCCCTTCAATCAATGAAAGTAAAGAATACAGTGGTGCAATGGGTATTCTTTTTGACTGGGAAAGTAAAAAAGAAGGACTAGTTGTTAAATCAATAATTGAAAATAGCCCTGCAGACAAATACACTCTTGACATAAAGCCTGGCGATATCCTGAAAAGGATTAATAAAATTGATATCAACAATCAAAATATACACAACTTGCTTATTGATACATCCTCAAAAGAAATCCCAGTAACATTTGAAAGAAAAGTAGAAAATCAAAAAATTGAAAATGAAGTATGGTTTTCAAACATCAAGGATGGAGATAAAGTTTCCTCCCCTCTATTTGTTGGTTTTGGAGTTTCAGGTTTTGAAATAGAAATGGCAGGCTTACAAACAAGCAAAAAAGGTCATTTTCATCTGATTATTAATGGTGAGCCCTCAAAGAAAGGAGATGTTATACCTGCTGATGAAACACACATACATTACATGATGGGTGAAAAATATGGATATATTGAACTTGAACCGGGCAAACATACCTTAACGTTGCAATTAGCGGACGGATTGCATGAAATAATCGACGATAATCTTTATAAAACAATCAATATTGAAGTTGTTGAAGAAGGGACAAATCTTTCTAAAGTATTTTTCACCTATCCAAAAAATAAATCAAAAATAAAAGGAGCTTTTGAGCTTTCTTTCAGTACTGTGATGGACCTTCCACTAAATGTTCCTGCAGATCCCATGAAGGATGGTCATGACCACAGCAACCATGAGGGACATAATGACCACAGCAACCATGAGGGACATAATGACCACAGCAACCATGAGGGACATAATGACCACAGCAACCATGAGGGACATAAAATGGATGATGGACATAACCATCATCATCATGAAGCAAAAGAAAAAATAATATTTGATCATGGAGTAGATCCTCTAGAGGTTTATCTTGCCTTGATTATTGATGGTGATGAAATCAAGAAAGGAGATGTTGTTCCTCGCGATGGCAATCATATGCATTTCGGAAAAGAAGTTGAAACAACGATATTAAACCTTGATCCTGGGAAACACACATTAACGCTTCAGGCAGTTAATTCAAATCGTGAATCACTCGGATTTGATTTTTCATCACAGATAGAAATAGAAATCCTTGGTGAAACTCAAGAGCACACAGTAGAAATAAAACCAGCCTCTTCCTATTCCATAAGAACAGCACTCTATGAGTCATGGGTCAAAAAAAACAGAGAGAAAACAGAAAACGATTCAGGAGGAAAACTTGGATATGTCCATATTCAAGGAATGAGCCAGCCAAGTCTTGAAAGATTTGAAGCTGAACTTTATTC
>Ga0111541_10000029_pt1 | contig 45022 bp, 48 predicted proteins | sample Knorr_S7_td_DCM__FD_83039 | JGI IMG/M metagenome (GOLD analysis project Ga0111541, IMG submission 83039) | Marine microbial communities from Southern Atlantic Ocean transect - Knorr_S7_td_DCM_ad_131m_LV_B (version 2) (version 2) | ecosystem: Environmental > Aquatic > Marine > Oceanic | place...
AATAATTCGTACTTGAGATTATTATGGTGGAACACATCATTCAAAAGGAGTTTTAGACATAATAAATGGCAGTTCGTTATAGTTTCATCTTGATACCTGATCCATCTTTCTTAAGATTGATTCATACTTCTAGGCAAATTCTTTGTAATCAATTTGGTTGTTGGACGGCTGAAATGTTTATGATTCATGTACCTTTGATCAATTTCTTTCAATCAACACCTGAGGAAATAGAGTCTGATAAAGGATTGATAAATCAGATTGTTAGTGATGTCAGTAACAAGAATTTGGTTTTAGTCCCTACTGGAATCACTAAACAAACAGCAGAGACATCAGATCTTTATATAAATTGTACATACCCAAACGGGGATAGCCCATTTGAAGGCATTAGAGGTAGGCTAATCGAAGAATTAAAAATTGAGCATTTTGATAATAAAGAGAAGATTTTACAAATTCCTCTATTAGAGAATTTTCAAGGTAGTAATACTGTTTTTGAAGAAGCTTTGGAAATGGCGACAGACTTGTTTGATAATTTTGGTTTGGATACGCCATTCGATGTTAAATCTTTGAACTTGGTGAAATATCATTCCAGAGCTGCTAGTGAAGAGTGGGAGCGAGAAAAATGGTGTAGTGATATCAGCTGGGATATACTGGAATCGTTCAAATTGGGATAAAGAGGTGAAATGTATGAAAACTACTACCAAGCTTAGAAATTTACTGAAAGAAGATAAACTGATTGTAGCCCCATTTATATTGAATGCGCTACATGCCAAAATCGCAGAAGAAGTGGGATTTGAGGCAGTGTATATGACAGGGTGTGGTACTGCTGCAGAACGAGGATTTACTGACGTAGGTTTGCTCACTATGACAGAAATGGTAGCTAACGCAAAATATATAGCACAGGCAGTAGATATTCCCGTCATTTGTGATGCTGACACAGGGTATGGCAATCCAATTAATGTGAGGAGAACTGTCAGAGAATATGAAATGGCTGGGGTTGCTGGAATACATTTGGAAGATCAGGTGTTTCCTAAAAAATGCGGGTTTTTTGAGGGGAAGCAAGTAATACCCATGGAAGAACATGTTCAGAAAATTAAAGCGGCATTAGACGCACGTACGGATCCAGATTTTGTAATCATAGCCAGATGTGATGCTTATGCAGTAACTGGATGGGAAGATACTGTAAGACGTTGTAAAGCATACATAGAAGCGGGTGCAGACTTGGTGTTCGTTGATGGTATTAAATCTAAAGAAGATATAGATAAATATGCCACTGATTTGAAAGATATGCCAAGATTATATAACGGTGATCTTGCTTCCACTCAGGAAATGAATGAACTTGGATATAAAATCATGATTTGTGGTAGCACAATTTGGTTGATATATCAGCAAGTAAAAGATGCTTTCAAAGAATTGAAATCAACAGGGAGAGTAGATCCTGAACGATATGGGACCAGATGGGATGTTGCTAGCTTAATGGGATTAGATGATATATATGAATTGGAACGTAAATTTGGAACTGTCGAAGTGACAGCCGATTAAGTTTTATATACAGAGGGCAACAGCCCTCTGTATGATTTCATCTAGGAATGAGACTAATTACATCTTCAGCAAATCGTTGGATACATTCGTGAAGTTCGGTGATATTTTCAGAATTGAAGCTTAATATGAAGTTCTGAACTCCTACATCTTGATATAGTCGTATGTCAGCAGCGATTTGTTCTGGTATACCTGTCATCATGTGGTCCCTGCTGTCAGGTTCGTCCCTAAAGCTAATAGTAGACGAGAAGCATAAGTCTACAGAGTTTTCACTTCTCCCATTATCAACCGCCATCTCCTGTATCAGTTTGTATTTTTCAGAAAGTTCATTAGGATCCAGAATAGCAGGAGGACGTTGCCCTATGGGCATCCAGGCGTCTCCGAATTTAGCGGCTCTTCGTAGAGCTGGTTTTGAATGGCCTCCAATCCATAGGGGAGGGTGTGGAATTTGGAAGGGTTTGGGAGAAAATCCCACATTATCTATTGCGTAATCCGTTCCGTTATACATGCTGGGTTCGTCCATCCATACAGACTTGTATATGGATAAATATTCATCAGTTTTGATTCCTCTTGCTGCGTAATGATCTAGCCCTAGGGCTTCGAATTCTTCTTTCATCCATCCGACCCCAACTCCCACTATAAGTCGTCCTTCAGATAAATAGTCTAATGTGGCCAGCATTTTAGCTGTCAATACAGGATTTCTGTAAGGGACTATCAAAACATGAGTGCCTAATTTAAGTCTGTTTGTGCATCCAGCAAGAAAATTTAAAGCCGAAATGGGTTCAAAGTATGGCTGGTCTTCTGAGAACGGGCTCGCTCCAGTAGAAGAGTATGGATACTTTGAATCTATGCTACGAGGAATTACTATATGGTCACTCACCCATCCGGATTCATATTGGAATTTATCGACTAACAGTGCTGTTGTTTTTAAATTATCTGGACTAGCTAAGAGTCCTCTACTGGGTAATGATACTCCGAAAGTAATGCTCATTAGTAACCTCCAAAGATTGATTATCACTCATTATCACTGATATCAAATTATTTAGATATAGTTTAGATCAAACTGTTATATATTGTGTTTGGCTTGTCTGAGTTATATCCTATAGTGTGAAATGAGTAATGGAAAAAAAGTAATAGTAGCTATGAGCGGGGGTGTTGATTCATCTGTTGCATGTTTGCTGCTTCAGGATCAAGGCTATGAAGTAATTGGTGTAACCATGAAACTGTACGATTTCGATACCTCTAATTTACCAGCAAATTATCAAGGATGCTGCACTGTTGATGATGTGGAAGATGCTAGAAAAGTGTGTGGAATATTAGGTATCCCTCATTATGTTTTTAACGTCCAGAAAGAATTTCAAGAGCATGTAATTGATTATTTTTGTAATGAATATCAAAAAGCAAGAACGCCTCACCCGTGCATCGCCTGTAACGATAAAATAAAGTTTAATTTTTTGCGACATAGAGCGTTACTTTTGGGTGCTGATTACGTAGCTACGGGTCATTACGCTCGTATAGAAGAAGATAATGGGCAGTATTTGTTGAAGAAGGGTATCGACGAGAGTAAAGATCAGTCATATGTCCTTTTCGGAATGGGACAGTCAGAATTGAGTACCACGTTAATGCCATGTGGGTCATATGATAAATCATCAATCAGACGATTCGCCCTAGAGCGTAAATTTCCGAATGCAGAAAAAGCAGACAGCCAAGATATATGCTTCATACCTTTTGGTGACTATAAAGAATTTTTAAAGACAAAAATTGAAGCAAGCCCTGGAGAAATTGTTGATCTGGAGGGTAACGTTCTAGCTACTCACAAAGGAATAGAGTTTTTCACAATTGGACAAAGGCGAGGTTTAGGTATTGCCTCTGAAGATCCTTTATATGTAGTTGACATAAATATAGAACAACGAAGGGTCATAGTAGGCCCTGACAGTGCTTTATTTAGGGACTCTCTTGTGGCAAGTGGAGTAAATTTCACTAGCGATGTATTCAAAAATTTCCCGCAAGATGTCACAGTCAAAATCAGATATAAATCGGAAGAAAGTCCTGCGAAGATATTAAGTATGCAAACTAATGAGGCAATCATCCAATTCGATGTTGCTCAAAGAGCAATCACACCAGGCCAAGCTGTAGTTTTTTACAAAGATGACGTGTTAGTAGGCGGTGGAGTAATTGATCGATCACTAGACATGGTTGCTGCGCAATAATTTATTCTATATGGCAAATTTCAATCACGAAAGATCGGTAGTAACAATGGGTTACGCCAGTGTATGTGGGGTAGATGAAGTAGGAAGAGGTTGTCTTGCGGGTCCACTTGTAGCTGGAGCTGTAGTATTTGATATTGTTGATTCTGAATGGATTACTAGGGTAAATGATAGTAAAAAGCTTAGTCCTGCCATTCGATTAGAATTGTCGGAATTGATTAAAATAAAGGCAAAAGATTGGGCGTTAGGTTTAGTCAATGCGCAGGAACTAGACCAAGTGGGACTTACAAAAGCCACTGAACTGGCTATGAAACAAGCGATCGATTCATTAAATGATGTACCTGATTATTTGTTGTTGGACTATGTGCCAATAAGTTCATGGAATCAACCATACCAATTAATAAAGCAAGGCGATTCTAGTAGCTATTCCATAGCTGCGGCTTCTATCATCGCTAAAGTGCATCGTGACGAAATTATGACTGCTATTGATGAACTTTATCCTCAATATGATTTCGCTTCTAATAAAGGATACGGTACAAAGCTGCACATGGAAGCTTTGTCTATACATGGTCCATGTGATATACATAGACGAAGTTTTTCTCCTGTTCAACGGGCAGGGAATAAATAAAAAGGATGAATAAATGAAAATTAATATAGTAGGGGGAGGAATTGTAGGTACTTTGTCTGCATTTCTTTTGTCAAAATCTGGCCATGAAGTTTTTATTTTTGATCCTGATTCTCCTGGAAGCCACGCCTCTGGGTTTGCCTTTGGTGAAATGAGTGCATTAGAGGGATCAGGCATACCTGACCCATTACTTGGGTTCACATTATCATCCTTCCATGCACACAAGTCTCTTATCCCGGCAATAGAGGAAATAAGTGGCATACCTACCAATTATCAAAGCAATGATAAATTAAACTTAGCTTTTACTTCAGAGCAAGCAAATAAGCTACAGTCAGAGATTAAATGGCAGAAAAATATAGAAGGGTTTGAAGTATCTTGGGTTACAGGTAAAGATCTCCTTGATATTGAACCACTGGTGAATCCAGAATGCATAGGCGCAACTTTGATTAAAGATCAGAGTTCAGTAGAACCATATAAGCTAACTTTATCAGCAGCGACTGCAGCAGAAAAATTAGGAACTACTATTATCACTAGAGGGATTACTGATTTGCTGTTTTCAGGTGACGAATGCTCTGGAGTTAAGACAGAATCTTCAGAACATTTGGCTGACGTCACATTATTAACTATGGGTCCTTGGAGCCAAAAGGCGTCGGAATGGATTGGTTATGATGTTCCTGTAAGGCCATTGAAAGGTCAAATCCTTCGGTTGGATGCCCCTGGTATTAATATAAATACCTCTGTGTTTCATCAAAGCAATTATGTAGGACTCAAACCAGATGGACTTATTTGGGCTGGTACTACAGAAGAGGAAGTCGGATTCGATGAAAATACGACTAATGAAGCGCGAGATCAAATAATGATGGATTTATTGACTATGATACCTAGTCTGGACGAATCAAGACTTGTTCATCATACGGCTTGTCTTAGACCATTGTGCATTGATTCAATGCCTATTGTAGATAAAGTATCAGGTTTTTCCAATTTGTTTATCGCTACAGGTGCAGGCAGAAAAGGTATCCTTTGGAGTGCCGCAATGAGTCACGGGATTGTAGATATGATTTTAGGCAATGTTGCTAGCATCCAAGGATTAGAGCACTTAAAATTGGATAGATTCTAAGATTAAGGATTCACTTTGCGGGCTACTAAGTGACCATCTTCTACATTAGCCTTCATGCTAAAATTGAAATTATTAAATTTTAATGCCCAGTCTACATCTTCAGGCAAGTATTGGGCTTGGGAAGAATCATAGAATTTCTGGGTTGCGCCTCCTGTCAGAATCAGCTTTCTTACTGACTCAGTATCAGGGTCTCTGCCCTCTAGCAGATTTCTAAGATAAAAAGCGCATTGCTCGTCTTCATCGGACTTGATAACTCCTTGGTCTCCCATAGCAATAATGGATACTTCAGGGGGATTAATTCGAAGTATTTCGTTCACTGTTGCTTTAGCTACCACAAAAGATCCTAAGAATATTTCTGAAGCGGTTTTAGAAGAGGCGGCAGCTCCTACGGTTCCAGCTCTAGTGGATTGTACTATATCCATATTTTCGAATTTGAATTTGCTTGCTTCGTGAGGAGAGTTTCCCAAATCGAAACCTTCGGGTTTCGCACCATTCACTTCCCCCATTAATACTTGACCATATCCCGACTTATACAGTGCTAGAGCATCTTCAGCTTCAGCTACAAGAGTAATCTGGGAAGCTCCTCTTTCAAATGCTATTGCAGCGGTTGTGAAAGCTCTAAAGACATCTATGACTATCGTTACACCTTTTGCTTCCAAGGCGTCTCTAGTGAGACTTCCAACATTGATTTTCATTGCTCCTCCGCTAATTACGATTTATTAATGACTAACTTTTGTAAGGATCTGATTTCTCTTGGCGGGTTCAAATGGCTCCCAGTGTGCGTCCATGATACTTCCCCTACATAGATTGAACGTTCTGAATCTACACATATACCGTGAGGAGCTATAAATTGGCCTGGTGCTTCCCCTTCCGGTTTATTTCCTAGCCTTTCAATGAGTTCACCATTAGTTTTATATATACTGACCCTAGGTCCTAGATTAAGTGCGTCATGGTTCGGTCCTATTGCTGATCCCAATTCTCCTATGTATACAAGATCGTTTTCGCTATCGATATATAGTCCGCAAGGTCTCGCCATATTAACCCATTGAGTTTCAAATTTTCCATTAGAGTCAAAAATTTGCACTCTATGGTTTTCTCTGTCTGCTACGTATACCCATCCTTCTTTATCTGTGCATACATTATGGGCAATGTTGAATTGACCGGGATCGTTTCCAGGTTCTCCCCAGGAGAACATCAATTCACCGTCAGCTGAATATTTGTGTATTCTTGCATTGCCATAGCCATCTGAAACATAAAAATCTGCTGTTTTAGGGTCAAATGCGACATGTGTGCATCGATTGAATGGATTACCACTCATGAATTCACTTGGTGTCCCGCTAATCCCTAAGGTGAATAAAATGTCGCCATCTAAAGTGCATTTCCTTACCGTATGATCTCCATCATCTGTACAAAAAACGTTTCCATCTGGGGACATGGTAATTCCATGTGCCCTAGGGAAAACGCCTTCGCCCCAAGACTTTATGAATTCTCCTTCTTTATTAAACACCATCATCGGATGGTCGCCTCGATTGAAGACGTAGACATTGTCATTTGCGTCTGTGGCAACTCCAGCAGTTTCCTTTAGTGCGTAGGTTTCTGGTAGATGTGCCCAGTTCTCTACAACTAAGTATTCGTAGTTTCCTTTTCCTAATAAAGCCATAATTTCCCCTCTAACTTTTAGTGCGATTGTAACACGTAAGATAGTTGAAGAGTTGGGTGAAATTAATCCATCGTTTACTGTATAATTGTTAGGTTAATTGGTTAGTTTGAGGTTTACTATTTATGTCTACAGCACCGGATACTCGAATGTTTGTTAAATACAGTTTGTTCAAGGTAAGACCCGAATGGAAACGATTGCCGAAAGAAGATAGAGAAGACTCTAAAACTGAATTTTGCGAAATAATAAAAAGATTTGAAGATAAGATGTATTGGGCCTCGTATTCTACCGTAGGTACTAGAGGCGATGTAGATCTTGTCATATGGAAAGTTAGTGAAAGCATAGAAGCGATTAATGAATTCATGGCTTCAGTAAACACTTCTTCCTTAGGTGGATATCTGGATATGCCTCATTCCTATTTTGCTATGACAAATCAATCTCCTTATGTAAGTGAACACGTACACGAAGGACAAGAAGGTACTTCTGCGGCTATGAGGATCATTGGTAGGAAATACTTATTTCTATATCCGTTTACTAAGACTCATGATTGGTATCAATTAAGTTTTGAAGAACGTCAAAAGATGATGACTCAACATTTCGAAGTAGGACACAAATATCCGAATGTCAAAATTAGTACATCATATTCGTTTGGACTAGACGACCAGGAGTTTGTTCTTGGATTTGAAACTGATGATCCTGGAACGTTTTTAGACTTGGTAAAAGACTTACGCGAATCTAAGGCGCGACCATACACTTTGTTCGATGTACCAATTTTCTCGTGTATTTACAAAGATATAAGGGATTGTCTAGACGACTTAGGGTAAGTTGATATCATATTATAGGACTAATATTTTATTTCAGGACAAATCCTTCGTAATTGTTAGTAGCAATTTCTTCCCGTTTCGCCCTCATTACAGGTGCACTGTCAGGGGCGGTCAATAGTCCTCGAGCTTTGCCAGGTATATTGGCTCCTACGAACCAAGAGTCTGCTTGAGACCTAAGTATTTTTGCCCCTTCTTCTTTTACATGCTGTCCCCAGTTTTGTTCTGATTGTAACGAAGGCTCAATAGTTTGAAACTCATTTGCTCGCATGTACTCTATGGCTTCTATTACCCATCCTACAAGTGGTTCTGCAGCTCTTGGGAAGTTTCCTACTGAAGCGGCATTAACTGTCCAAAGATTGGGGTAGCCGGCACTCATTACTCCCATAAAACTTTTAGGACCATCAACATATTTTTCTCGTAATGATTCTCCGTTTCTTCCATAAATGTCTATACCTAATAAGGACCCAGTAATAGCATCGAAACCAGTAGCGTAAATAATGACGTCAAATTCGTATTCATTATCCGTTGTTTTGATCCCCGTTCGGGTTATGCGTTCGATAGGTGCACTTTTCACATCTACCAGTAAAACATTATCTTGATTGTATACTTCGTAGTATCCACTTTCACAAGGAAGCCGTTTTGATCCAAACATGTGATCTTTGGGTACTAGAAGTTCTGCTACGACTGGATCATGAACTCTCTCTCTGATTTTATTTCTGAAAAATTCTGCATAGTCTTCATTGGCTTCACCCGGCAACATTACATCATAAAAATTACCCAGCCATTTTTTGAATCCAGATTCCTGCCATAATCGTTCGTACTGTTCATGTCGTTCTTCTTCAGATACTTCCATCGCAGACCTAGGATCAAACTTATGCATGAAAGAACCAGCAGTATCCATACATTTTTCAAGAATTTCAGGGAAACTAGATTTGATTTCCTTTTGTTCTTCTTCAGTAATAGGCCTATTTCTCAAAGGAGCGCAGAAGTTGGCGGTTCTTTGAAATACGGTCAAATGCCCAACCTCTTTGGCAATTTCGGTTATTAATTGAACGCCACTAGCACCGGTGCCAATCACGCCTACCTTTTTGCCTTTTAAATCCATTCCTTCTTTGGGCCATTTACCAGTATGACACCAAGGTCCTTCGAAGTCGTGGATCCCTTCAAAATTAGGGACATAATTTGCAGATAATATTCCAACGGCTGTGATTACGAATCTGCCGCGTGCTTGATATCCGTCTTCTATATTAACAGTCCAATCTTGGGTGTCCTCATTAAATTGCAAAGATTCTACGTGTGAATTGAACCGGATGTGTTTTTTAAGGTCAAATTTATCTGCTACGTAGTTGAAGTAACGTTCATTTTCCGGTTGTCCAGAGTAATGTTCTTTCCAATCCCATTCTTGAAGCAATTCTTCGGAAAAGAAATATCCATATGTGTAACTTTCGGAGTCAAACCGGCATCCTGGATATCTGTTCCAGTACCAAGTACCTCCGACTCCGGAGGCATCGTCGAATGCCTGTACCGTAAATCCTTTGTTACGCAGATGATATATTGATAGTAAGCCAGTTAAGCCCGCACCAATTACTACTACATCGTAAGTAGGTATATTTCCATTCTGGGACTGTGCCATCACACACCTCTTTTTTTACTTAAAAGGTTTTATTATTAACCTTCTAGGCTTTTCATATGATTCATGGCAGAACCCGCTTTAAACCAAGCGATCTGAGTGTCGTTTAATGTGTGTCTCAGATTGATGGTTTCCTCTGAACCATCTGAATGCTTGATTACGCAGTCTACTGTTTTGTTAGGTTGCAAATCTGATAAGCCTGTAAGGCTGATTCTATCATCGACGAGTATACGGTCATAATCTTCAGGAACTTCAAAAGTCAAGGGTAATATACCTTGTTTTTTTAGGTTGGATTCATGGAGCCGAGCAAAGCTCTTAACTATTATGGCTGCAGCTCCCAGTTTTCTTGGTGACATAGCTGCATGCTCTCTACTACTACCTTCCCCGTAGTTTTGGTCTCCGATTGACACCCAGCGCATTTGTTGAGCTTGGTATGCCTTAGCAACCTCTGGAGGTGACATTATTTGCTCTCCTGACAATTGGTTGACGCTTTCACCTGTCCCATCTGTGAAACTGTTAACTGCTCCTAAAAGCATGTTGTCACTCAAATTGCTTAGGTGTCCTCTATAAGCTAGCCACGGGCCTGCCGGAGAGATAGCATCTGTTGTACATTGCCCTTTTGCTTTCACCAATATCGGAAGCTCTTCATAATCTTTCCCATCCCAAGCTGGCCATGGATTTAAGATTTCTAGGCGAGTACTGTTGGGATCTATGTTCACTTCTACATCAGAACCATCTTCTGGTGGTTCTACAAAGTAGGATACCCCTGGTTCAAATCCATTAGCCGGTATTTCTGGAGCTGGTTTGGGGGGATCGAGTTTTACTTCGCTGCCATCAGGAGCGGTTATCGTATCAACCAATGGATTGAAGGATAATTTACCACTTAGGCTCATAGCTAAAGCTATTTCCGGGCTGGATATGAAGTTCATAGTTCCTACGTGTCCGTCATTCCGTTTTGGGAAGTTTCGATTGTAAGATGTAACAATTGCATTTGGTGTGCCGTCACTTCCTTCATTTCGTCGCCACTGCCCAATACAGGGTCCACATGCGTTTGCTAAGACTGTTGCTCCTATATTCTCTAAAGCTGCTTGCTGACCATCTCTTTCGATTGTTGCTCTGACTTGTTCAGAACCTGGGGTGACTAAGAAGGGTGTTGCGGCTTTGATTCCTTTATCTACCGCTTGCTGAGCTAAGTCTGCACACCTGCTCATGTCTTCATAACTTGAGTTAGTACAGCTACCAACTAAGGCTGCTGATACAACTTCAGGGAAGTCATTTTCTTTAATTTCTGCTGCTAATTCTGATATTGGCCTAGCGCGGTCAGGTGAATGAGGACCTGTTATGTGAGGTTCTAATTCAGATAGGTTTATTTCTACGATTTGATCATAGTACTGTTCAGGGTTAGCCTCGACTTCGGGATCGGCAGTTACTAGATGTTTGTACTGTTCTGCTAGTTCAGCTAATTCACTTCTGCCAGTCACACCTAAATATGTTGCCATTCTACTGTCGAACGGATAAACATCGCCTGTAGCACCTAATTCAGCTCCCATGTTGGTAGTGGTAGCTTTGCCTGTGCATGAAATAGATTCAACACCTGGCCCAAAGTATTCTATGATTGAATTAGTTCCTCCAGATACGGTAAGGACTTTTGCTAGATATATAATGATATCTTTTGGAGCGGTCCATCCTGACATCTCGCCGGTTAGATGCACCCCAATTAGCCTAGGGTATTTAACTTCCCAGGGAAGTCCGGCCATCACGTCAGCTGCGTCGGCACCGCCAACTCCGCATGCGAGTGTGCCAAGGCCTCCGGCATTTGGAGTGTGAGAATCAGTCCCTATTAGCAGTGCGCCAGGAAAAGCATAATTTTCTAAGACGACCTGGTGAATAATTCCTCCGCCCGGTTTCCAGAACCCCATGCCATATCTTTTGCATGCAGATTCTAGGAATTTGTATACTTCGCTGTTTTCAACGACCGCTTCAGATAGGTCAGATCCTGCTCCTACTCTAGCTTGAACTAGGTGGTCGCAGTGCACGGTTGTTGGTACCGCTACTTTATCTCTTCCAGATTGCATGAATTGAAGAATGGACATTTGTCCAGTAACGTCTTGTTGAGCCACTCTGTCTGGTCTCAGATTCAGGTAACTTTCACCAGGGATTAATTCTGCATTCTCAGGATCGTCTAAATGAGAAAAGAGTAGTTTTTCAGCCAACGTCATAGGTCTGTTTAATCGACCTTTTACAATTTCTAGGTTTTTCTCCATTTTTTTATATGCTGCTAACACAAATTCTGGAGTCGAGTCTATAGATACCATGGATCCTCCTTCTTACCTTTATTCGTAGTGTTCTAGTTAATCTATAGAGGACTCAGCCATAAATCCTTCTTATAGACTAGTTATACTTGGCTAGGAAACGTAACAGATTGGGTAGTTACCCTCTTGATAAATCTGATAAATCTTTGTCTTTGAAGTAATCGTAATTTATAGCTATGAATTCTTGTTGGTCTGCAGGGACAGCGTCTTCGGAAAATATAGCTGTCACCGGGCATACTGGTTCGCATGCAGCACAGTCAATACATTCGTCTGGGTTGATGTAGAATTGATCGTCTTGCTCTCGGGTATATATGCAGTCTACGGGACATACGTCAACACATGCAGCATCTTTCAGTCCCACGCATGGTTGTGTGATTATATAGGTCATTGTTTGCTCCCTCTCTCTTCAGGTTTAGGCTAAATAATGCCTCAATATGAGTTCGTGATTATTATACACATAATTGTGTAACTTTTGTATTACGAGCCAATGAGGAATAAATTGGCTAAATTACTAATCCGGAAGTACGTTTCTTTATCGACAAATTTACGAATGTTTCGGTTCTTTGCACGCCATTGATAACCCCTACCTGTTCTCTTAAGAAAGATCCAAGGTTCTCTGCAGTATCGGTGCCTACCCAAACAAACACGTCAAAAGATCCGGTAGTGACAGCTACATAATGAGCTTGTTCCAATTCAGCAATGGTGGTGGCTACCTTTTCAGACATCCCAGGCTCAGTTTGGATGCCTATCATTGCTGTAGTTGCGAACCCAAGTCTATCTAGATTGGGAATAGCTATCACGCTTAGATATCCATCTTCAATAAGTTTCTTCAGCCTGCGACGTATGGTCCCTTCACTGACTCCAGCTTCTCTTGCGATCTTCGCGTTAGAGGCTCTGCCATCCAATTGGAGCAGGTTGATTATGTTTACGTCTAGATCATCCATGTAGGACTCCTAAATTCTAATTGCCGATTAACGTAGATAATACTAATTCTTGTGCCGAGTTGTGTCAAATATACTGCGAATTCTGATGGTTTAGTTCAATAAATTCATCGAAATGATAACGGTAATGATGGAATCGTTAATAGTGTATTTGATTGCTGGAATGAGTCCAATTTGATAGAATTCAATACTCAAACGGAGGGGTCGCATAGAGGTCTAGTGCGGGCGCCTGCTAAGCGCCTATCCTGAGTAATCGGGATCGAGGGTTCGAATCCCTCTCCCTCCGCCATTGCATTTTCAGGTACAATATGAGTATGAAAATTAATAGTTATAACATCTGGACTATTGGATGTCAGATGAATGAAGCTGATTCTAACAAATTGGCATCTGCCTTAGATCAGCTTGGATTGACCAAGAAAGAGAATGCAGAAGAGGCTGATTTAGTAGTATTAAATTCATGTGTGGTTAGACAGAGTGCTGAGGATAAAGTTTCCCATAGAGTGTCCATTTCGCAAGAATTTAAAAAAGACCGTCCAGATCAAATGCTTGTATTGATGGGGTGCATGGTAGGGCCTCAGAGTGAGAATTTACGAAAACGATTCCCTGCTGTTGACATGTTTGTCCGTCCTCAAGATTTCGACCCTCTTTTACGCCAGATTTCAGAAACGAATGATTTGGATCTTGAAGGTTGTATCTCCAATTATGCGCAAAGTGATCCAGGAATCAGTTGCCATGTCCCTATTATAAAGGGATGTGATTTTATGTGTTCGTTTTGCATTATTCCTTATCGTAGAGGAAGGCAAGTTAGTAGAACTATTGAAGACATAGTATCTGAGGTCTCTATATTGGTTCACAGAGGAGTCAAAGAGATTACTTTGTTAGGTCAGACGGTAGACGCTTACGGCCATGATTTAGATGAGAATGTTGATCTGTCAGATTTGTTGAGTCATGTTAATGAGGTTGAGGGGTTAGAACGCATCAGATTCTTGACGTCCCATCCATCTTTCATGAGTGAGAAAATTGTTAAAGCCATTAGAGAACTGCCAAAGGTATGTGAGCATATCAACTTGCCTATACAGGCGGGTAGTGATGTTGTTTTAGAACGAATGAGAAGACCTTATACAAACGATCATTATAGGAGACTTGTAGATGATATTAGGAATATTGTGCCAGATGTCACAATTAGTACAGATATCATAGTTGGTTTTCCTGGAGAATCAGATGAAGATTTTCAGGACACAATGAAAATCGTGGAAGATATGCAGTTCTCCAAAGTACATTCAGCAGAATATTCCAACCGACCAGGCACAATCGCTTCAAGGCAACTCAAAGATGATATTCCCATACAAGTGAAAAGAGAACGCAGGAAAATGGTTGATGCTCTTCAACAAACAATACAAGACACAAATAATAGGAAATCTATAGGAGGGCACCACGCTGTGTTAATCGAGGGACGACGAAAACAACAATGGTATGGAAGAAATAGAAACGACAAATTAGTGTATACTGGTACGAATACAGAAAACCTCAGAAATAGTATTGTGGAAATCAAAATCGAAGATAGTAGTCCTTGGTCCTTAACTGGATCAGTAACCAAAACGAATTTAGGTTAGTAGTGAAGGGGGACTTGATATGACAATAAGAAACAAACCATACGCATTACCATTAACAGAAATAGAGCAAACTGCTTTCTGTAGCACTGAAGATGATTTGCCCGCAAAACCTTTGTCAGAAGAAATGAAGGTAAATGTGAGGTGGCAAAATATACCTTCCGATTATTTACACCTCACCCCAGAAGAATTAGACAATCGAATCCATGAAGTCAGGAGCAAGCTTGGAGATAAAGTGACGGTTTTAGGTCATCATTATCAAAGAGAAGAAATTATTAAATATGCAGATTTCCAAGGAGATTCTTTTCTGTTGTCAAAAGAAGCTGCAGCATTGCCTGATGTAGAATACATCATTTTCTGTGGTGTTCATTTTATGGCAGAAACTGCATGTATTCTAGCCGACGATTCTCAAAAAGTGATTCTCCCAAACATTACTGCTGGTTGTTCTATGGCAGATATGGCACCAATGGAAGATGTAGACGATGCGTGGGAAGACCTGAAGAATATATTACCTGAAGATAATTCTGTAATTCCTTTGACCTATATGAATTCTATAGCTGGGATCAAGGCTTTATGTGGAAGAAACAACGGTGCTGTTTGTACTTCTTCGAACGCAAAGAAAGTGATGGAATGGGCATATCAGCAAGGTGACCGAGTGCTGTTTTTACCTGATCAACATTTAGGAAGAAATACAGCCTTGGAACTCGGAATTCCGCTAGACAAAATGATTCTATGGAATCCTTTCAAGGTTTTGGGAGGTAATACTCCGGAACAGATCAAAGAGTCAAGAATTATCTTGTGGCAAGGTCATTGTTCCGTTCATACAAGATTTACCACTCAGCAGATTGAAACAGCAAGAACTAGATATCCAGATGTTAATGTCGTGGTACATCCAGAGTGTCCTATGGAGACTGTTCAAGCTGCTGATATGATTGGGTCAACTGAATTCATTAAGAAAGTAATAAATGAAGGTGAGCCAGGAAGTGTATGGGCAGTTGGCACAGAAATAAGCTTGGTGAATAGATTGGCTCAACAAAATCCAGATAAAACAGTGTTTTGCCTGGATCCAGTGAGTTGCCCGTGTTCTACAATGTACAGAATACATCCGGCTTATTTGTTGTGGGTCTTAGAGTCTGTTGATAGTGGAGAAATGGTCAATCAGATTACGGTTTCCAGTGAAATTAAATCTTCCGCTAATATAGCTCTAAGAAGAATGCTCGATTTAGCTTAGACTCTATTCTAATATTGGGATTCGATTTTTCATAAACTAATTGGTAATATCTATTCCAGAGAATGATTAGGGAGATCGGTGTGCAAAAGTTACCCATAGAAGTTTTCGAGCTGATCAAATCAGCTCTTCAAGAAGATCAGGCATTCAATGATCCAACCACAAATGCTTTGATTGACCCTTCGCTGGAAGTTTCTGGTCGATTAGTGGCTAAGCAAGAAGGAATAATCTCGGGAATAGAAGTATTTATTGCTACATTTGCATATCTAGATGATGGCATTGTATTTGACCGAGTTATTGATGATGGTGCTGAAGTGACTAATGGACAAACAATAATCGATTTTCACGGTTCTGCGTCGAGCATCTTAAGAGGTGAAAGAACAGGACTTAATTTCATCCAAAGAATGAGTGGCATCGCTACTGAAACTAATAAGTACGTCAAATTGGTGCAAGATCTTAAAACTACAATTGTAGATACCAGAAAAACAGTGCCGGGACATCGTTACCTTGATAAATATTCTGTAGTAATGGGTGGAGGCAGTAATCATAGATTTAATTTGTCTGATGGAATATTAATAAAGGATAATCATTTGGTTGTCCTAGCTAAATTAGGATTAGACAACAAACAAGCGGTGCTTCAAGCCGTAGAGCGTTCATCTCATACTATCAATGTTGAGATAGAGGTAGAAACGATAGAAGAAGTGGAAACCGCGTTATTAGCTGGGGCACAAATAATTATGCTTGACAATATGGATATCAAGGCGATGTCCGACGCCGTTAAACTAATTGATGGTAAGGCAGTTGTTGAGGCTTCAGGCGGGATTAATTTGAGTACTGTTAGGGCGGTGGCTGAGACAGGTGTGGATTTGATATCTGTGGGCTCACTTACCCATTCTGTTCAAGGATTAGATATAAGTTTAGATATTTTAAAAGAATAAGAGGAGGCTAGAAATGGCAAGATTAAATAATATTAACAGGGAAGAACTATCCAGCTCGGATCAGGAATATTATGATTCAATAGTTGGCAGCAGAGGGAGCGTTAGAGGCCCTTATGGTGTATTACTCCATAGCCCTGATTTGGCGTCTAGAATAGCTCACACAGGAACTTACGTTAGATTTGAACTAGACTTGCCAGAATCGCTAAAAGAAACTGTAATTATTACTGCCGCTAGAGAAATTCGAAATCAGTATGAATTTGCTGCCCATGCCAGATTGGCTAGAGCTGCAGGTGTTGAGGAATCTACGATCTCTACCATAGCTCAAGGTAAATCCATAGATTCATTACCTGAAGAAGAGAAATTGTTAGTGACTTATACTCAGCAGCTAATAAGAGATCATAAAATACAAGATCAAGTTTTTAATGCTGTGAGTAATAAATATGGAACAAAGAAAACAGTAGACATAACAGCTTTGATTGGCCATTATCTTTTGGTAGGTCAGATTTTGAGTGCGTTCGAAGTTGATTTGGCTGAAGGGATGACAGCTGAAATAACAGACTAGGGAAAAACTGTATGGTGACTCCTCATAAAGAAATATTGTTTGGGTGTTTAAGCTTTACTTGGGAAATGATTGATTTGGCTATTGAGGATTTGACTCAAGAGCAGATTGCTCAGATGCCTTCCTCAAACAGTAATTCAATAGCATGGACTTTATGGCACATGAGTAGAGTATTTGATTCTCTGATAAGTGTGCATTTGCTCGGAACCTCCCAATTATGGGAATCAGGAGAATGGAGAGATCAATTTAATATACCTTCTGGATTGGAAGACCGCGGTGTCGGATGGAGTATTGATGCCGTATCGGATTGGACTCCGCCAGATAAAGAAGTATTGATAGGTTATTACGAGGTTGTTCGGAAGCTCATGACCGATTATATAGAATCTCTAACAGAAGAAGAAATCACAAGAACTGTCGATATTCCTGTAGTCACTCAGGGTAACCCTGGGATTGACTCTAGGTCTGTGGGATCAGCTTTTGGGAGACGGATTTGGGATTATGTGACCCACGCGGGGCATATATCTTACATCCGTGGATTAATTCAAGGTCCTGGCTGGTATATTCGGTAGGGCGTAGTATAAATGTTAAGCAGTGCAGCTATCGATTATTAGAGTTACTGGTCCATCATTTACAAGTTCAACTTGCATGTCTGCCCCAAATTCACCTGTTTCCACATGGGTTATGGTGGATTTACATTTATCTACGAAAGATTGATAGAGAGGTTCAGCGATTTCGGGTTTGGCGGCATTGGTGAAATCTGGTCTGCGCCCTTTTTTCACAGAGGCAGGTAATGTAAATTGACTTACTAATAATAAGTCTCCTTGGATATCTTGAATTGAAAGGTCAAAGTTATTGGTGTTTGACTCGAATAGTCTCAATGTAAGGACTTTGTTTGCAACGTAATCCACTTCGGTGGAGGTATCAGTGGAGGTGATACCTAAAAGTACAACTAGACCACGGTTTATAGTACGTTTGGTCTGGCCATTGATAATAACGGATGCCTTTGATACTTTTTGAACTAGGCCGATCAACTTATTCAGACTATCTCGTTAGTCTGAAGAGGATGCAGATGAGGAACTTGGAGAAGAGGTATCTGAACTTGTACTGGTATCACTTTTAGATTCTGTAGAGCTACTAGTTTCCTTTTTTGTTTCGGGTTTTGTCGAAGGGCTTGAAGAGGACTTCTGCCGACCGTAGTCGGTTGTGTAGAATCCTGAGCCTTTGTATATTACCGGTACTGAATGGAATATTCTTCTTCCGGCTCCGGAACAGTCTGGACATTCTCCTTTCCCTGCTTCAGAAAATGACTGAGTTAATTCGAATTCATTTTCACAAACCGTGCATTTATAATCGTATCTAGGCATTGACTAATCTCCTAAAAAGAAAGATAACGAGGGTTATCTTGTTCTTTGTCTACGACGACGACGAGCGGCTCTCTGTTCAGCTATACGAACTTTCTGAGCTTTGCTTCTAAAGAACCTTCGGTCCTTTAACTCTCTCAATATACCAGCGTGTTGTACCGATGCTCTGAATCGGTTCACTAAGCTTTCTGGGCTTTCACCCTCTCTAGGGGTTACATACGCCATAAAAATTCCTCGATAATTAAATAAAATTCCTAATTCACGAGCAAACAATTTATCATATCCTAGTCCATAATTCAATGTCATTAGATATGAAAATGTGTATCATGGAACCTAGCAAGCAGTTTTATGGAAACCTACAAACTTTCCATAAGGAGGAGTTTTGAAAGTTTGCATACCTGGACCTAACCAAGGCATAGGAGGCCCCAATTCCTTTAAACGCAATTTTATTAAGCAATTGACTAGTCTAGGAATTGATGTTGATACTGGGTTTTCGACTGCAGATATTGATGTTGTTCTGTTAGTAGGTGGTACTAGGAATATTAAATGGCTTAAAAAGATTCGACGATCTAAGATTCCAATAGTTCAAAGGTTAGGTCCTATTAATTGGCTTCACAAATACACTCCCATTACTAGTAAGCATAAATGGATGAGTATAGCTAGAAATTCTCTGCTGTCCAAAATCAGGGAAAATTTTGCGGATTTTGTTGTTTATCAAAGTCAATTCTGCAAAAACTGGTGGACGGAAGTCAGAGGGCCAGATAAGAATGATAATGTTGTTATTTATAACGGAGTGGATACGACGATGTTCAATCCAGGGCCTCGCAGAGCGCCGGGTAGCAAAGTACGCTTGGTATCTGTGGAAGGAAACTTGTCTTATACGCCGCAAGTTTATAAAACCCCATTGCAGGTAACTGATTTGTTGAATTCTGCTGGTTTGGATGTTGAGTTGACCCTGGTAGGAGATATTAACAAGGAAGGATTAGATGAAATATATCTTCATGATCGCACTGAATATTTGGGCAATATTCCACATTCAGATGTGAGAGATATTCTCATAAATCATGATTTGTTTGTTTCCGGAGAAATACATCCAGCTTGTCCAAATTCTCCTCTAGAAGCAATGGCGTGCGGCCTACCAGTAGTCGGATTTGACACCGGAGCCCTGTCTGAACTGATTATTGATAATTCAGGTTTATGTGCTGCGTATGAATCGAATGCATGGAAACTGGAGTCTCCCAATATGGATAATCTAGTAAACGCAGTTCTTAAAGTCACTAATGATACCTCTTATTATTCTGATAATGCTTTGGCTAACATACAAAATAATTTCACCCTTGGTAATATGACCAATGAATATGTTAAAGTGTTTCAAACAGTGATTTGATTACATCCCAATTCTACATAAGGCTGGTGCAATGATGGCGGTTAATGTTGGTGAACCTGTAGAGCAAGAATTAGTTCTTGCTAATACTACGGTTAAATTGAAGAAATCGGGTTCAGGAGATCCACTTCTTATATTGCATAGTGAAATGGGCAATGCTGGATGGCTTAAGTATCAACAAGAACTTGCAAAAGATCATACAGTCTATATGTTGTCTCATCCTGGTTGTATGGGCTCCGATCAACCAGATTGGATTATGAATATGAGAGATCTAGCAGGTTGGTATTTACAAGCAATAGAAGAGCTTGGTATCACACCAATGAATGTTATTGGTTTATCTTTTGGAGGATGGATAGCTGCTGAAATGGCAGTTATGTCTCCGCAAACTTTCAATAAGATGATTTTGGTAAGCGCAACTGGCATCAAACCTGAGGAAGGAGAAATATTTGACATCTTTGGAGTTACTCCTCAAGTATTTCAGCAGAAGTCTTTCTTTGATCCATCTAATACTTCTGAATATCAGATAGTTTGTCCTGATGAATTGACTGAAGAGCTTGCTCTTGAATGGGAATATGCACGGGAATCAACATGCAGAGTTAGTTGGAGACCTTATATGTATTATCCAGCTCTTCCTAATTTACTTAACAGGCTTAAAAATTTAGAAACCTTAATTGTGTGGGGTTCTGAAGATGAAATAGTTCCTCTAAATTCAGGGCAAATATATAATCGGAACATACAAGGGTCTAGGCTAGAAGTGATTAAAAATTGTGGTCACAGACCTGAAATAGAAAAAGTGGGAGAGTTCCTGAAATTGGTAAAGGAATTTCTGTAGGATTCCAATTCCAGGAATCAATTAATTTTTTAATTTAGGAGATTTAAGATGCTAATAGGACATTTTACGGAGCAACCATGGCAAGACGATAGCTCTGGATTGATGGGTACTCAAAGTACTGACTTGGGCATAAGTAATTCTTTTTATAATCCAGCAGTAGGTGCTAGCTTATACAATCGATATTTAGATGAAAAATTGTATGCGGAGGAAATGGGATTCGACGCATTTATGCTAAATGAACATCATAGTACCCCATTTTGTATGCAAGGCGTCACCAACATAGGAGCTGCTATATTAGCTCGTCAGACCAAGAAAGCAAAGATCATAATTCTTGGCAATGTACTTCCGATTTGGGATGATCCTTTATGGCTCGCAGAACAATTGTCTATGATAGATATGATTTCATATGGCAGATTAGTGTCTGGCTTCGTAAGAGGAGGGGGTAGGGAAAGTTTTGCCCACAATGCACCTCCACACTTTAATAGGGAGAGATTCGAAGAAGCACATGATTTCATCATTAAGGCTTGGACTGAACCTGGTCCTTGGAGATGGGAAGGGAAACATTATCAATATAGGTATGTGAATCCTTGGGCGAGGCCTTTGCAGCAGCCTCATCCTCAAATTTGGATTCCTTCCACAGTCAGTGTGGAAACAGTTAAATGGACAGCTGAGCACAGATATCCATTAGTGTTATTAGCAACCAAATTAGAACCCACTAGAGATGCTTTCCAGTTGTATCACGATACAGCGAAAGAAAATGGTTATAAATCAGGAACTCAGAATCTAGCGTATCTCTTTAAGGTTCATGTCGATGAAACAGAAGAGAAGGCTGATGAAGTAGCTAGAAAATATTTATCGGGAGTCAGTAATCCTTTCTTGGCTGGAAATGAAGGGCAAATCAATCCTGCGATAATGAGTTTGCCAGGTCATACTTCTAGAACCTCAAACCGATTACAAGCCGCAGCTTTTGGTCCTGCAGGACGATTTGGCACTAACCGAAGACCTTATGAGGATCAAGTGGAAGATCTTACTATCATAAGTGGTACACCAAAAACAGTACTCCCCAAAATCCGACACGTTTTAGAATATTTGAGGCCAGGAAGCATATTCTTCTGGGATGGTGATGGTGCAATGACTCATGAAGATCAGATGCGAAGTTTAAGATTAATGGGAGAAGAAGTTATCCCGGCAGTGAGAGAGATGGGTAAAGAGTTGGAATTGTTCAGCTCATTTGAAGTAGATCCGCGTACTGGCGAAAAAATTGAAAGTGCAGAAGAAGTCTCTAGTTAGAGTGTATTACTGAAATAAGTTTGTCTATTGTATCTCCTGATTCGTTAGTAACGTTTATGTTGATGAGATTCAGGCCTGCGCCTAGCAGGTACATATGATCAAATAGACCTATCATGTTAGCTGGATCCAGTCGCTCTATTGTGATTGGTACAGAAACCCCGTCTATCTTGAGTTTGGCATCAGGGGAGGTTAAACCGGATATCTGAACGTAAGAGGACGTAATAACGGTCTGATTTAAAGGTTTTGTAATACTTATAAATAACGTTTGGGGGGCTGTTTTAAATATATTAATGGATTTCGTCGTTAGGACATTGCTTTCTGATGTGGATACTATTGTAAATTGGTTAATGCCCGTTATGAGCTCTACTTCTGAGTAGAAGTTTCCGTCTGAATCGATCTGGGATGAGGATCCATTGATGGTTATTTTTGACTTTGCATCAGATGTCCCATATATGATTACGGAGTCAGAAGAAAACGAGGAATTGTTTAATGGGCCCAGTATTTCCAATGAGGGAGGGGTGGGGCCTTGGTCAGATTCTTTGGTAGGTGTTGGTACTTGGGTTGCTACTATGGTGGGTTGAGGAGTGGCAGTCGGGATGACTTTGGAGGGCTCTATTGGTTTCGGTGTACTTATAGGTTCAGGTGTTTCCTGTTCTAGATAAGGAGTAGGTTCTGGAGTGGGCATACTTGAAGGCATTTCGTTAACCTCAGTAGGCACCTCTACCACAACGGTTTGAACTTCTTGATTTAGACTTTCTCTAGGGATACTAGTAACACACCCAATACCAAGTAGTACACACAACAATACTGGAACCAAATTTAATAGTATTAAATTATGTGTACGAAACTTCATTTAATTGTTAATTCCTGACCAGTGGCATACGGAGGGTAAATTCCGTATATGAATCGTCTGAATGATTCTCGCTTTGCACGGATAATTTTCCTCCATGTCCTGTAGCTAGTGTATGGGCGATAAATAATCCCAATCCAGAGCTTGTTTTTTCTTCACCTCTTCCAATTTCAGGTGTCCATCCCCTCTCGAATATAAGCTTCTGGTAGGGTTCTTCTATGCCTGGTCCGTCGTCTCTGACCCTAACATCGAACGTATTCTCATTTTTTGATAGGCATATTTCTATATGCTTGTCTGCATATCTGATTGTGTTGTCCACGAGATTAGTGACAATATGTTCTATAGCAGCACTGTTTGAAGGAACTACTCCAAATGAAGAAGGTTCACTCCACCAAGTAATTTCCTTGCCACTTTCTTTGGCTACAGGGGCATAACGATCTACTATTTTACGTATTATGGATTCCGGTTCTACGGGTTGAATTTCTGATGAAGGAGTGGGTAGTTCAAGTTGAACCAAGGCCTGAATGTTAGACATCATGAGTCTGAAATTGGGGACCTGGCGTTCGATTTCGTCCAATAAGTCTAGTGTACCGCTTGAATCTTCGTCTGTTATTGGTAATGACGCGCGAAGTTCTCGTTCTTTGCCTAAAATTCTACTTAAAGGTCTTCCCAGATCGTGATGGAATAATTCGAAGTAGCGTTGTGTGATAATACTCCATTGTTCGATAGTTCCTCTATCTATTCCAGCAGAGTTCTTAACACCGATAAATCTTGGAAGTATATAGGCACTTAAGATTATTATGGATCCGAGCAGGAGTACAATCAGTCCGGCGTAGGTAAGAGGCTCTATGATTAGAACATACGGGAAGTATTCAGTACTAAATAAGGGTGATATAAGTACCAACAGCAGTCCTGCGAAGCTTATACCAGCCCCGGTGAATTTAGCTATACGCTGTAATTTAGGGTAGTTATACATCTATGAGTTTTCGGGTGGAGATAGGCGATAACCTTGATCTCGGATGTTCATGATTAAGTCGTTTGCTCCGAAACGCACTCCCATAGACTTGCCAAGTGAGTCTTTGATCTCCCTAATGCGGACTCTGAGAGAAGCTCTGGCTTCTTCGCCTTCAAAATAACGTTCTAGTCTACTAAAAGGAACTAGCTCTGCAGGGCTTTTATACCACGTAGTGGCCAACTCCCTAAGAATTTCAAATTTAATACCATTTATATCGTCAATTAAGTTTTGATTTCCGTCGTTAGATTTAACATAAACTACTTTGTTATTTATGTCTAAAGATATATGGTCTCCTAAGCTCATTGAAGCAGGTGTGTCACCAATAAGTCGCCGTAGTCTTAAGATTACTTCATCTGCCCCAGCTAGTTTGTCAATAAAGTCTACAGGCGAATTCCACTGTAACGTACCTTTGACTGCGATTTCTCTTTCAGGCCCTTGGGCATATTGAGTAAACATCAACACAGGTAATTTAGGATAGAGCCGGACAATTTTCTGGAGAATTTCTAGGCCTTTGAATTGATCGTCTTTATGCTCTCCAAACCTTACATCTAGTAATACCCCGTCAGGATTTGAGTCTTCAATCGCATAAAGAGCAAAGCTCTCGTAATTATCTCCTGTCTTATGAGCATCACCTAGGTCTACGCATTCTGTAGACCAGCCTTCTTCTTCAAGTTTACGGCACATATGTTTAACGATAGGGGATTCCCATTCGTCATCTATAACAAGTATTAAACCTTGTTTGGTTTCTGTTGCCATATCGAAATTCCACTTTAAGCTTAAAATTGATGATATTTTAATTTATAATGACGCTGTTAGTCGTGGATTTAATAATCTAAATTATATCAGTATTTGCTTAAAGAGTAAGTTTGCTCCTTTTCAGGAGTAGTTTAAGCATGGAGCAAAAGTCGATATGGATATAGGAATAATATTCCCCCAAACAGAGATAGAGACAGGCAAAGACGCCATAATTAAGTTCGCTAAAACTGCTGAGAATTTGGGTTTCTCTCATATTTTTATGGCTGACCATGTGCTAGGTGCCAATCCAGCAGTGCACGAACATGTCAGAGATCACTACTATACCCATGACAGCATCATTAACGAAGTTTTTGTAACATTGGGTTTCATCTCCGCGATTACTGAAAAAATCGGATTGATGACGGGTATCTTGATATTACCTCAACGTTCGGCAGCATTAGTAGCAAAGCAATCTGCAGAAATTGCTGTTTTGAGTAACGATAGATTCAGATTAGGAATTGGGGTTGGTTGGAATCATGTAGAATTTGAAGCACTTGGCATGGATTTTGAGAACAGAGGCCCATTTGTCACGGAACAGATCCAATTAATCAGAGAATTATGGAGTAAGGATATAGTGGACTTTCACGGTCAATGGCACGATGTAAGTCAAGCTGGATTGAATCCTCGCCCTAATAGAAAGATTCCGCTCTGGTTAGGTGCGGGCAGTAGTTTTTTCCCTAAGCCTCCCAAAGTAGTGCTGCAAAGAGTGGCAGAGTACGCAGATGGATGGTGTCCGAATTTCGAACCCGATGACCAGGGTAGAGAAATCGTAGATACGGTCACTCGAATGATGGAAGCAAACCATAGAGATCCAAGTACTTTGTTGTTAGAGGGAAGAATTAGAACTTCGGGTAAGACTCCTGATGAGATAAAAAAAGAGATTGAACAATGGAGAGAATTAGGAGCTAGCCACATAGGTATCGAAAATAGAAGAGCGGGAATAAAAGGTATACAATCACACTTGGAAGCTATGAATGATTTCGTAACTCAAGTTGGATTTAGTTAACATAACAATTAAGGAGGAAAAATGAGTTTTTATAGAATTTATACTGGTGATGATGGGCAATCTCATTTAGAAGAATTAGATATGAAGTTCGCACCGTTTACTGATGTAGAAGGTGCCTTTGGAGTGGGAACTGAATTATTCCCATCAAAAGGAATAACATTTAGAGTCGCCGAAGCGGGGTATGAATTACAATGGCATTGTGCCCCTAGGAAACAATTTACTATTTCATTATCTGGGACAGCTGAAATAGAAGTTGGTGATGGTACTAAACAGATAGTAAATGCCGGCGATGTTTTGCTAGCTGAAGATCTTACCGGACAAGGCCATATAACTAGAGTAATCAGTAAAGAGCCACGAGTGCACGCTGTAGTCCATTTATAGGTCAATCGATTAGAGGTATTACCTCTTCTGCGACTCGGATACATTCTTCTACGTGAGGAAAGCCAGAAAGAATAAACTCTTCTATTCCTAAAGCTTTGTATTTTGTTAATTCTTCGGCGACTGTTTCTGGAGTTCCGACTATAGCTGTGCCACAATTCACGCGTACTTCGGATAACCCATTCCATAAGTGGTCAGAGACCTTGTGATCTTTGACTCTTTGTGATTGAGCTATCTGTCCTACCATAGCCGTACCTTGAATAGAGGTATTTCTTTGCGCTTTTACTTTGGGAGCAGCGAGAGATATTAATTCATCAGCTGCTTTCCATGCTTCTTCTTCGGTATTACGAACAATAAGGTGAGTCCTCAGTCCAAATCTCGGTTCACGGTTGTTGGATATAAAACTCTCTTTGAGCTTATTTATAAGCTCCGTAAAAGGTCCAATAGGCTCTATCCAATTCAAATGAATATCTGCTAATTTCCCAGACATATCTATTGCTCTGGGAGAAGCACCTCCCAAATAGAAAAGGGGAGGATTTTGTTTTGGCCTAGGGGAGCAGTATGCATTATTAAGCTTATAAAAGTCACCATTGAATTCTATGGGCCCATCTTCATTCCATAGCGTTTGGCAAGCCTGGATGAATTCTACAGCTCGTTCATATCTGGCATCATGATCGATGTACTGCCCAAGTCTTTCAAAATCGTTTTGGATTCCTCCCGGGACTATATTGATATCTATTCTCCCATTTGAAATCTGGTGTAAAGCTCCCGCCATTTGGGCAAATAGACCTACGGGGATAAATCCGGGTCTAACTGCTATCAAGAATCTTATTTTTTGTGTAACTGCGGCGAGTGCGGTGGCTGTGGTCCATGTTTCTGCTAAAGGAGATTCTTCTAGAAATAGACCGTTAGCAAATCTGGTTGGTATTAGTAAGGAATAAAAATTGTGTTTTTCGGCTGTTTTAACTACCTGTGAAAGGTACTCAAAAGAAGGTTCTCTTTCGGGGAATTCAGTGCCCGCGTGATAGCCATCTCCATCTATTGGGATAAACCAGCTAAACTTGGTTGAGTGAGTTTTCATCTATACTGCCTTACCTTAGATTGAGATTTCAAGTTCAAATATTAGTACTTTTTCCTTCCTCTTTATTGTACCAAACTCCCATTATGACAGCTGCAGCTATAACATTCATCATATCTCCAGACATCCACAATATGAGCCCTCCAATTCTTTGGTCCGTTATTAATGATACTGGTATGGGGCTATTTAACGGGTCGTACGCGGTATAAAAGGCTGTACCGGAAAATGTTATTAGTGAGCCTAGGAAAGTGTTTGGAAATATCAATAATCCTAGGAATAAAATGCGCAGGCCGTAATGTAATCTGGATTGATGAGGATGACTGTCAATCATAAGCCACCAGAATAGAAGGCTAGATACTATCATAGTGATATGCATTATTTGGTGGACGTAAATATTTTCCACAGATAAATTGTGTATAAATGAGACTTGCCACACATATAGGATTAGCATATATAGGATTACTGTGACCAGTGGTTTCGTTATGAAATTATAGTAAGCATTCACTCCTCTTGAATTCATGATTGGGTTGAATATTTTGTTAAATGCCCAATTAGGTACTCCTCTGAGTAAAGGGGTGACTGGATTACCAAGTAGGAAGAGTGGTGGGAATATCATGCGGATGAGTGCATGTTGTATTTGATGGATTATGAAACTATCATCTGCATAAAGATCTATAGGTGGTTCTAATGACAAAAATAGGGCTACTATAGATAGATGGAAGCTGATTTTCCGCCATCTTGATATTTTGTAGGAAGGGTTTGGATTGTTTTTGATGCCTTTGTTGTAAAACCAAATTAGGCCAACGCACAAAACTAATGGCACGATGTTCACATAATAGAATGGAAATGGGATATCTAGAAACCCTACGTGATTTAAATGCATTCTTATCTACTTGATTGTTTTTTTCTATTGGGAGCAGTCAAGTAAATTAAGAAAGCTCCAATTGCAATTACAAGAGCAACTCCCCAGAATACAATAGTTCCAGCAGAGAAACTTTCATTTTCCCTAATTAGAATATCTTCTACATCAATAGCAATATTGTTTAAGGAATCAGTGATTTCTATAGATGTTTTCCAGGATCCAGGTGACTTAAGATTAAGTTCAGCAACATAAATATTGGAACTATCGTCTAAAGGGATGGCGTGTGCCCAGCCTTGATTATCTGTTGAAGAGTGATCTACTAGAATTTTGACTTTTGCATTAGTAGCTGGTTCGTCTGACGCGAGATCAAATAATTGCACTGTTACAGTCGCTTTTTCTAGAGAAATACCTGAGGTGTTTTGATGATACAGAATTTTATAGGGAGAACTGATAATTTCAGTTGCAGAATCCTGAGATTGAAGGTTTGTGGGATATAGTGCCGCAAATACTAATATAAGAAACAGTGGGACATATTTTAAGTGGTCCAGAGTCAAATTTTTCACCTTTTTGATATTTAAGTAAGATCTTCAGAGCATATGTCCCTCAGATCTTACTTAAATTATACTCCTATAACTGGAATGTTTTCTTCCATATGCCGGGGGATAGGTCAGCGTGTGTCATCATTGGACGTATCCTAGCTGTATCAGGATGAGCATCTCTTACGTCGTCCCATTCCTTAGTCTCAGATACAAACTCATTTTCGAACTCATACATAACTGCGTAATCGGGCTCCCCTCTGTATGCTTTCCAGCGCCTTCCACGAATTACTCCAGGTACAGTTTCGTAATTTGGAACATAGACAGTGCTGTACCAGTTGTTCCATTCCACTTCATTTTCTGAAGAAACTCCCATTCTTCCAATTTGCAATGCAGGAGCCATTTCAGAATTAGCGATGCTATCGGATACAGATGTAGGGTGAATCATCTCGTACACATTGTTGATTCTTGTAGTTGCTATAGCTCTAGGTCCCACTTTTTGGGCCCATGGTGTGATAGGTCTGTTCTTAAATGCGTCTGTATCAATCACTTGGGCATTTTCGAATTCGTAAACTGCAAGATGCTTAGGGCCGCTTTTTACAGCCTCATAACGTGCGCAGTTTAATATTCCGGGAACTGACATTAATTCTTGAAGATGTTCAGTGTTGTACCACTCATTGAACTCTTCTTCGTGTTCTGACGGTACATCAACAAACACAAGCATTAGTCCTGAACCTTTTTTAGGTGCCATATACTCCTCCTATTTGACTGGATTACAGTCATCTTCTATGAGAAATATATCATATGTGTAGGCAATAGTTTAAGTGGAGAGTAAGGGTACAGGTAGAAACTATGGGGGAGGGCGCCTACCTGTAAATTAATTTATTATAATAACCCTTGAATTGAAATGATACCTGCGATTGCTACAACGATGTAGATTATCCTAGATAAACTTTTAACTTCCCCGAAGTTAGCGCCACAAATAGTAGCGACTAGGTCAAATTTGAATAGGCCTACCAGGCCCCAGTTTAATGCTCCTACTATAGCCAAGATTAAGGCTACCAAGCTTACAACTTCCATAGTTTCCTCCGTTTAGTTAGGAGCCCTCCAATAGTATTGGTATCACCAATAAGTAGTATTAGTCAACATAATTTTGCATTAGAAGCTGTTTTTAGATACTCTTTATGTGCAGACACTGATTTTCTATTTACATAACGGGCATAATGTGTCTACTGCTGATTATGGGTGAAACGCATGTGAAAGATTCAGCGAATAAAGGAAGTATTTCGTAGCAAAAGGAGGATGATATGGCGAATTGTTGCTTGGAAGAGACGTATTTAGCTAAAGGGGTGTACGGGGCTGATCTGGTTCGTTCTCATGGTGTCACTGATTTAGAAGGTGCTTACCAAATACAGGGATTATGGAATGAAATTCTTGATAATCACTATGGAGGAAAGATAGGTTATAAGCTTGCTTATACTACTGCGGTGATGCAGGAAAGAGTTGGGCTTGATTCTCCTGCCTATGGAGTGTTAGCTAAAGACAAAGTTTATTACGAAGGTCACAAACTTTATTCTGCCGATTACTACAAGTTAGGATTTGAGGCTGAAATTGCAGTAAAGCTTGGAGAATCTATAGGCTCTGACGAACCGATTTCCGATATACAGCAACTGGGGAATAAGGTTTCTATGATAGCCCCTGCTTTTGAAGTGATAGATGCGAGAGCTGATCCGGATTTATCTAATGAAGACCGATTATTGTTAAGTGTGATGTTTAACATATTCAATGAAGGTATAGTTCTTGGTGATTGGTTAGAAGATTGGGGAAATGTGGATCTTGCCGGCATAGAATGCTCAATGAAAATTAATGATGAAATCGTAGGAACAGGAAAGGGGTCAGATGTAATGGGTAATCCCTTAAATCCTTGTTTGTGGCTGGTGAATAAATTACAAGAGTCTGGATTAGGTCTGGAAAAAGATATGGTAATTATCACAGGTAGTATGATTAGCCCTAAAATGGCGGTAGAAGGTGACGTTATTTCAATTGAAATGTCTCAATTGGGAGAGGTAAGTACTTTGGTAATTTGATTGACTGAGAGCGGCTGCCAAATGACAGCCGCTCTACGGATCATTTAATAGGTTACTCCCCATTCTTCTACCATTTTGATCATTGCTTTGGCAGTTTCTTCATGGGCTACATCTACCATGTCTCCGTTATAGGTGACGGCAGCCCCGCCTTCTTCTCGCATTTTATTCATGGCTTCAATTAAGCCTTTATAATGTTCAATTTCTTCTTTCGAAGGAGTAAAGACTTTGTTAACTACTGGCACATGATAAGGATGAATCAAGCTCATACCGGTATACCCAATTTGTTTTAACTGAATGGCTAATTGTTCTAAACCGTCTAAGTCATGAATATCAAACCATCCTCCACTCATAGGATATGAAACACCCGCGGAACGGGAATCTATTAACACTTTTGATTTGAGGAATAAAGTTTCCATGCCTTCAGGAGTCCACTGAAAGCCAATAGACCTTGCCGTGTCTCCGCCCTTTCCTCCACTGCCTCCCATATGAGTAATTCTGGATGAGGCAGTCGCTATTTCATAAGACTGTCTGATTGCTTGGGCAGTTTCTAGACCAGGATCTACCAGAGTATCACCTTCGGGGATTCCTGCTCGTCTTTCGAATAACTTTAACAATGTGTCAATTTCTACTATGTCTCTGGGGCTTTCCACTTTTGGTAGTAAAATACCGTATAGATTCTTACTAATTACTGCTTCCAAATCATCGCCTGTCATTCCGGTTTCTAATCGGTTGACTCGAACAAATAAGGCTTGACGTCCGCCTCCAAGTTCTTCAAGCATTTTCCTGACTATTACCCTAGCTTCGGCTTTCTCTGCATCAGGTACAGAATCTTCCAGGTCAAGGATTAACGCGTCAGAGCCATATTGAGGTGCTTTTCGTATCCAATCTTCTTTATTTCCAGGCACGTATAGTGCTGATCTTATAGGTCTTGCTTTCGAATTCATTTTTTCTCCTTATTTATACAATTTTCTTATCAATGAGTTCTTGTATCTCTTCAGAATCTAATCCTAACAAATTACTTAGTATTTCTTCATTGTGCATTCCCAATGTAGGAGCTCCTGGTACTTGTGGGAGAGCTTCTCCATCAAACAGAACAGGGAAACCTGAACCTACTCCTGGAACTGAAGAATTTATCCCAGCATGGAACAACTTACCTAGAGATCCTCTCTTAGTAAAATGTTCATCATGCATTACCTCCTTGGCTGTGCGTACTGGGCTGCAAGGGACATCATGTTCTTCGAGTAGTGACAACATTTCTCCTCGTGTTAGGCCTGATACGCGGCTTTGAATTTCATGTCTAGCTGATTCCACGTTGTCTACTCTCTTTTGAAATTCATTGTAGCGTTCGTCGGTTATTAATGATTCTGCATCTAAAGCTTTAGCTAGTCTATTCCATTGGTCGTCACTGGCTACGGTAATTATTACTCCGCCATCAGAACCCTGGTATAACCCGGTTGGCCCACCTCTACTGTTGTTGCCAGTTCGCAGAGGAACTCCTGAATCCATGTCTTCCTCTAAATTCTCCATAAACATGAGAGATGTTAATGTGTCCATCATAGAAACATCTAAATATTTCCCTTGCCCTGTCAGATCCCTATTTCGCAGAGCTCCTAGAATAGAATAACAGGCAAAAATAGGAGTTACTAAATCTCCTATATAAAATCCTACGCGAGTAGGATCTCCATCTGGATCTCCATTGATATCCATCAGTCCACTCATTCCTTGAATTTGCGGATCATGTGCTGGTTTTGAAGCATAAGGACCAGTTTGCCCATATCCTGATATGGAGCAATAGATTATCTGAGGATTGATTTCTTTTATCTCCTCATAACCCAGCCCAATCTTTTTCAAAGATCCTGGTGCTAGATTTTCTAACAAAACGTCGGATTGTTTTGCTAATTCTATGAACATTTCTTTACCTTTATCTGTTTTAAGGTCCAATGTAATGCTTTTAACTCCTTGGGTTCTTTTTAGAAATCTAGTGGATATATATTCTTCAGACAATTGTTCTGCTTGGATTCCTTCTGGCCCAGCGAATGGTCCGTTCCCTCGTACTGGATCTCCCCGATTGGGTATTTCTACTTTTATCACTTCCGCTCCGAATCTAGCTAAGTTCATACTTGTATACGGGCCAGCTAAAAACACTGTTACGGCTAGTACTCTAATATTTTGTAATGGCTGCATGAATCCTCCTAGGGTTATTTGAATATGTATAGTCTATAGCCGATTTATTGATGTGGCTAGTTGTATGAATGTGATAGAATTCCATCACCAACAATCTTTGAGGAGATGATTATGGTAGTTAATATTGTTTTATCTGAAAAAGAATATAAGGTCGTAGGTACACGACCTATACGTCATGACGGCGTTGATAAAGTTACTGGTAGAGCTAAATACGGTGGTGATTTCACCACTACCGGATTACTGTTTGGAAAGATTTTGCGTAGCCCTCACGCTCATGCTCAAATTGAATCTATTAACATTGATAAAGCTTTGGAATTGGACGGTGTCGTCTCTGTAGTGACAGCCTCTGATTTACCGGTTTCATCTTTGTCAAAACCTTCAAAAAGTTTGGAATTGGAGAGCGATAATATATTAGCTCGCAAGAAAGTACTTTACAAAGGTCATGCGGTCGCAGCTGTATGCGCAACAAATAGCCACATTGCAGAAGATGCCTTGAAGTTGATTGAAGTCAAATATAAGGCTCTCGACCCTGTAATAGATGTTCTCAAAGCGATGGACAAGGATTCTATTCTACTTCATGATGATTTGACGACTAGAGAGCTTGGTCAAGATTCTGGAGTGGTTAGCAATATTGCCACGCATCTTAGGTATGAATTGGGAGACGTTGAGAAAGGGTTTGCGGAGGCAGATGTTATTGTTGAAGAAGAGTTTGATACTTCGACTGTTCATCAAGGATATATTGAACCTCATAATGCTACGGCTTTTTGGAGCGCTGATGGCCATATTGATATTTGGTGCAGTACTCAGGGCTCGTTTACAGCTAGGGAGAAGATTTCTAAAGTATTAGATGTCCCTGTCTCTACTGTTACAGTGACTCCGATGGAAATAGGCGGAGGTTTTGGGGGCAAAATACCAGTGTATTTAGAACCTATAGCCGCTTTATTGTCTAAAAAGTCTGGGGCTCCAGTTAAGATGTTAATGAGTAGATCTGATTGTTTTGAATCTACAGGACCTACATGCGGTTCTTATGTGAAAGTAAAAATGGGTGCTAAAAATGATGGTACCCTTGTGGCCGCACAAGCCTACTTAGTTTACGAAGCTGGAGCCTTCCCTGGGTCTAATATCAGCGCAGGAGGTCAATGCGTGTTTGCTCCATATGACATCCCTAATATGGAAGTTGATGGATATGACGTATTGGTTAATAAACCTAAAACGGCTGCTTACAGAGCTCCTGGAGCACCTAATGCTGCCTTTGCTTCTGAACAGGTTGTTGATGAATTATGTGTGAAACTTGGGATTGACCCAGTAGATTTTAGGATTAAGAATGCCTCGACTGATGGTACCCGAAGAGTAGATGGGCCTATTTTCAATAATATTGGGAATCTAGATTGCCTGGATGCAGTTAAAAATTCGGAACATTACAAGTCAAAATTGAAGGGTAAGTACACTGGACGCGGAATCGCTTCCGGCTACTGGATGAATATCGGAAAACAATCTAGCTGCTCTATCGGAGTAAATGCAGACGGAACTCTGGGTTTGATAGAAGGTTCTACTGATATAGGTGGTTCTAGAACCTCTATTGCTATGCAAGCAGCGGAAGTTTTAGGTGTGCCAGCGGAGAGCATTAGGCCTTCGGTTGGTGATACAGACTCGATTGGTTACACTTTCCTAACAGGGGGAAGTCGAGTGACCTTTGCAAGTGGATGGGCTGCATATGAATGTGCACAGTCAATAAAGACATTGATGGAAGAACGGGCTGCTGCCATATGGGGAGTTAGCGAAACAGACGTTGAATTAGTGGATGGTATATTAAAGCATAAGTCAGATACTGAATTAGTAATGTCGTTTAAAGAATTAGCGTCCCAGCTTAATGATACTGGGGGGCCAATTTCAGCGCAGGTTAGCGTGGATCCTACGGGGTCCCACGGAGCTTTTAGCACGCATATTGTTGATGTAGAAGTTGATATAGAGACCGGTAAAGTGTCTGTTTTAAGATACACATCAGTCCAAGATGTTGGTAAAGCAATCCACCCGAGCTATGTAGAAGGTCAGATGCAAGGAGCAGCAGTTCAAGGGATAGGTTGGGCTCTGAACGAGGAATATTATTATAATAGTGAAGGCGGGATGAATAATTCGAGTTTCTTGGATTACCGTATGCCCACTTCTCTTGACTTACCAATGCTTGAAACAATAATTGTTGAATGTCACAATCAGAACCATCCTTACGGGGTTAGAGGTGTTGGAGAAGTTGCCATAGTACCCCCTCTGCCAGCGATAGCTAATGCAGTTAAGAATGCGATTGGACATAGAATGTGTCATCTTCCGATGTCTCCTAAGAGAATATTAGAAGCGGTAGAATCGATTTAGTATTTAGAACATATTATTTGGGGAGTGTTCACCAAACACTTCCCTAAATACGTCCATAATCTCACCTAAAGTTGCATATTCTTTCACCGTTTCGACTAGGAGTGGCATCAGGTTCTGATCTGACATAGCAGCAGACCGTAGTTCTTTAAGCTTTATTGACACTGCTTTTTCGTTTCGTTCTCTTTTGATTTTTTCAAGCTCTGAGATTTGGAATTCCAGTCCTTGCGTATCCACCGTTAGTAAAGGGATACTAGGTTCATCTTCCACCTGATATTCGTTAACTCCGACGATGATATTCTTCTTCGAGTCTATTTCCTGCTGACTCTGGTATGCTGATTCTGTTATTTCGCGTTCAAAATACCCTGAGTGAATTCCATGCATGACTCCACCTATGGAATCTATCTCTGAAAAATACTTGTATGCACTTTTTTCCATTACATCACATAAATGTTCTAAGTAGTAGCTTCCCCCTAAAGGGTCTACTGTTGATGTGACATTAGTTTCATGAGCGATAATTTGTTGTGTTCTTAAAGCTTGTATTGCCGCATCTTCGGAAGGTAAAGCCCATGCTTCATCTTTTCCATTGGTGTGCAAAGATTGGCAACCTCCTAATACTGCTGCGAGGGCTTGTAAGGTTACTCTCGAGACGTTATTGTCAGGTTGTTGAGCTGTGAGCGCGACTCCTGATGTTTGTGCATGGAACCGCATCCAGAGTGACCTTTCTTCTTTTGCGTGGTACTTGTTGCGTAATACTTCTGCCCAAATTTTTCTGGCTACTCGGAATTTGGATATTTCTTCAAAAAAATCGTTATGTACGTTGAAGAAAAAGCTTAAACGAGGAGCAAAATCATCTATGTGGAGTCCTCTCTGTATAGCATCTTCTATATATGCGAACCCGTTGTATAGGGTGAATACTAATTCCTGTAGTGCTGTAGCACCTGCTTCTCGTATATGGTAACCACTAATACTAATGGGATTCCAAATAGGCATGTTGTTGGTAGCAAACTCCACTGTATCCGTCACCAAACGCATGGATGGTTCAGGAGGGAAAATATATTCGTTTTGAGCTATAAATTCTTTCAGTATGTCGTTTTGTAAGGTACCACCAAGATTTGATATGTCTACTCCTCTTTTTTCTGCTACCGCTATAAACATAGCCCATATGATTGCTGCAGGGCTATTGATGGTCATGGAAGTGGTTATCTGTCCTATTGGTATATCATCAAAAAGTCTTTCCATGTCTCTTAATGAAGAAATTGATACTCCGCACCTTCCAAATTCACCGTAGGCGTTAGGATGGTCAACATCATATCCGTATAGAGTTGGCATATCGAATGCTACACTCAATCCGGTCTGTCCATTTTTTAGTAGTAATTTGAATCTGGAGTTAGTTTCTTCAGGCAGTCCATATCCAGCAAACATTCGCATGGTCCATAATCTGTCTCTGTATCCCCCTGGATATAATCCCCTTGTGAAAGGAAATACGCCGGGGTCACTGCTTTTTTCTGAGTTCTGCTTAGGAATGCTGTAGAAGGCGCTATCCATCGAAGACTTGATGTCTTTGAAGTTGGCTTGTGAGTTATTTTCCACTGTCATATTACTAGTCCAGTTTGGGCTTAAGCCCTAGATTAATTTAATGTACCTTCTTTTGCCAACTTTTATAACTGTGCCAGATTCAATGTTTGTAGTGTCAACATCGTTAGCAAGACTTGATGTTTCTCCCTTTATGGAAATCATTTGCACTGCATTTTGTTTATACAATCTCTTTAGTTCGCTGTTGCTTGATACTGATCCGGATTCGAGAAGCACTGAATTCAATGAAGGCGCTTTTGCAAGTGGAAATTCGGGAATGTCGTCAGGTATTCCCCTGTTTTGGACAACGTTTTCAAAGTTTTGCTGAGACTCCCCAGCAATTTGAGAGTCGAAAAAAGTTTCCGTTATAGTATGTGCCAGTAATTTCTTTGCATTCATGGCATTGGCAGATAATTCTCGCTCGATTGCGTGTAATTCTGTGGTTGGGACATCAGTAAGTAGTTCAAAATATGTCATGATACAACTGTCTGGCAATGACATTACTTTACCGTACATATCATTCGAGGTATCGTCTAGAGAGATATAGTTATCCAAGCTTTTACTCATCTTATTAATACCATCCGTTCCAACAAGTATAGGCATCATGAAGCATTGCTGTGGTCTCATACCTTTGATCTGTTGAAGGGTTCTTCCAACCAGAAGATTGAACATTTGATCGGTGCCGCCGAACTCAACGTCTGATTCTATTGCCACAGAGTCATAAGCCTGTAGTAGTGGATACAAGAATTCAGTAATCGCAATTGGTTTATGCTCTTTAAATCTTAGAGCAAAGTCATCTCTTTCCAAGAATTGAGCAACCGTGAATTTACTTGTCAGTTCAATCACATCCGCTAAGCTAAATTTTCCGAACCATTCACTTTGCCAAACCACTTGGGTTTGGTTTTTATCCACTACTCTAAAGAACTGATCCATGTAAGATTGAGCATTTGCTATTACATCATCATGAGTTAACATGGGCCGAGTTACGGATTGTCCACTGGGATCACCTATTTGGGCAGTCCAGTCCCCGACTATCAATATCACTTCATGGCCAAGATCCTGTAGTTGTTTTAATTTTCGAAGACCTACAACATGCCCCAGGTGGATATCAGCACGGGAAGGATCAAAGCCCATTTTAAGTCTCAGTTTTTTCCCGGATTGTAAAAGATTAACAAATTCAGTTTCCGAAATAATTTCTTTGACGCCACGTTTAGTAATTTTTTCTATTATTTCATTGTCGATCATTCTGAATCCTAGTACTAGATTTTATGATTCGCTTTGATTCTTCAACATCAGACTCGATTTGTGATATTAATTCCTCGATTGAGTCGAATTGCACTTGAGGCCTTATTTTATCAAGGAAGTGGATTTCTAGATTACTATCATACAAATCACCCTGGTAGTTCATTATGTAAGTTTCAATTAATCTTTGTTTCAATCCAAAAGTAGGCCTTATTCCGATGCTTGTGACAGATTCATACAATTCCTCATTTATATATGTAGTGGTGCTATATATACCATCAGCGGGTGTGATGGTTGTAGAATTAATATTCATGTTGGCTGTTGGATATCCGAGTTCTCGGCCTCTTTTATTACCATGAACAACTAACCCGTTGAGCTCGAATGGGTGACCTAGGAGGATGTTTGCTTCTTTGACGTTTCCTTCTAGCAATTTTGATCGAATTAATCTGCTCCTAACTGGTTCATTATTTATAGTGAAATCGTCTATGGTGCGTACCCAAAAATTGTGTTTCTTCCCCAACTCTTTCAGAAACTTAACGTTCCCTTCCCTTCCTTTCCCTACAGAAAAATCATTTCCTATAACGAAGCCTATGGGGTTTAATGCAGAGATTATGGTGTTACAAAATTCATCGGCTGATATCGCAGCTAATTGTTTTGTGAATTCAATTGGTATAACTTCATTTATGCCAAGATTTTTAATTAATTTGATTTTAGTTTCTGAATTTGTAATCAACTGTGCAGATTGTTCAGGGCGCAGCACTTCTGAAGGATGATTTGAGAATGTAAGTACCACCGGTGTAACAGTGGAGGTTTTTTCTTGGATTAGATCAGTAATGAGCCTTTGATGACCTTTATGAACACCGTCAAAAACTCCGATTGTAACTGCTGTTTTACAACCATTTAAGTGTGATATATTTTCAAGAAAGTTCATACATTTTCTAGCGTACTAACGGAGGTTTATATTCAAAATGTTAGCATAGTAAGGCATGGTTATCAATTTGATGAATTTACCGAAGGAGATGAATGAGAGTCATTGGTGGAAATGTAGGTGGTCTGAATTTAAAAGGTCCAGTGGATAAGACTGTAAGACCTACCACAGAACGTGTAAGGTCAGCTATATTCAATATTATTGCTCCAGAACAATACGTGAATGGGAGGACATTAGACCTATTTGCAGGCACAGGGAGTTTAGGCATAGAGACTTTGAGCAGAGGTGCATCTCACTGTGATTTTGTTGAACGTAATTCTTCGCAATTGAAAATACTTCGTGACAACTTAGCATTTACCGGATTCACTGGTCAATCTAAAGCTTATCGTATGGACATATTAAAAGGACTAGGTGCTTTGAAAGGTCCTTACGATATGGTATTGATGGATCCGCCATATAAAATGGCGGAGATATCTGAATTCTTAGTTCAATTTTCTAAGTATAACAACATCTTTGATGAAAGGACTCTTATAGTGGTAGGGCATTCAAAAAGGATGCCTCTTAGGGAATCATATGATACATTACATTGTGTTGATTCCAGGTCATATGGAGACAATGCTATTAAGCTATATGAATGTAGGGAAGGTTAATAAATGGTCACTGCGTTATATCCAGGAACTTTTGACCCTATCACAGTGGGGCATTTGGATATCGCCGAGCGAGCGGCAGCTTTGTTTGAAAAATTAATAATAGGCGTATATAAACTTCCTGATAAGAATTTGCTATTTTCTACTGATGAACGAGTTGCTTTATTTGAAGAAGCTGTTAAAGATATACCCAACGTAGAAGTAAGAGTGTTTGATGGACTGGTTGTCAGGTTCGCAAAGGATATAGGAGCCTCTGTGATAGTCAGAGGTTTACGAAGTGGTACCGATTTTGAGTATGAATTTGATATGACATTCATGAACCGGCGATTGGAACCTGATGTAGACGTAGTTTGTTTGATGACATCTCAAGAATATAAAATGTTCAGTTCGAGTTTGTTGAAGGAAGTTGCTAGATTAGGTGGCGATGTTCAAGATATGGTCCCAGATGGTGTCGTAAAGGCGTTGAAAAATAAATTTGAATAATAGTATGATAGGTCTAATGTGAAATAAGTGTTTCGGAGGTGTGGTGTGGACATTATAAACATACTTGATAGATTAGAGACTTTGGTAAATTCTAGTAAGAAAGTACCATATACTGACAGTGCAATTATAGATAGAAAGAAGATTCTTGATTTACTGGATCAGATGAGACTAAACATCCCGCAAGAAATCAAAGAAGCCGGTGAAATTCTGTATCAAAAAGATCAGATTCTTAACACAGCCGTTATGGAAGCACGATCTTCTAAGACAGAAGCAGAAGCAGAATTTATGTCTAAGCTCAGCCAGTCTGCGTTGCAACAGAAAGCTGAAGAGCTATTTGCTGATGCCGATAGAAAAACTCAGAAACAGATAGAACAGGTCGAGAAAGAGTGCGCGGCGAGACGGATCGAAGCTGATTCATACGCATTGAAGAGCCTAAGAGATTTGGAACAAGAGCTCACGAAAATTTCCGGATCAGTTCGGAAAGGTATAGAATTACTCGCCAAGAACGCTAGCGACGGTCAAAATGATGTAAATTCTAGTTCTATGGCCGTCACCCAGGCTGCTGACTAGTTTTTGAATTCGAATTTGTTGACCGCTTAGATAGCAAGAACTAAAATTAGGGATATGTATACATTGAGGGGTACGTCATGCTTGAGATGACCATAGATAGTATAAGAGTAAGCCCTATGAACTATCAAAGGATAGTTATTCTAAAGCAAAAAAATGGAGACAAATTTTTACCCATTTGGATTGGTCCTCAGGAAGCAGATGCAATAGCAGTTAAGTTACAGGATATGTCTGTTCCGAGGCCTCTCACACACGATTTACTATGCTCATTCTTGGATATTGCCTCAGCTTCTGTGGAACATGTGCTAATTAACAATTTAGAGAGCGATACATTTTATGCTCGTATTTTGTTCAAAATTGGAGATAAAGTAGAAGAGATAGATTCTAGGCCGTCGGATGCTATTGCGTTGGCTGTTAGAATTGGTGTTCCCATATATGTAGAAGAAGAAGTTATAGAAAAAGCTGGAGTAAAATTAGACGAACAGGGTAAACCGATTACACCGCCTCAAAGTGAAAGTCCTGAAAACACACCAGTTAGAGAAGAAGAACTTAAGAGCATGTCTGCGTTCACTGATTTCATAAACAATTTAGACTTGGAAGATTTCGACCAAAGCTAAGGTTTATATTCTTGGCACTCCACAAAAAATAGGATGTTTCTTTGAAAGAAAAACACACCATTTGGGGTCCTGCTTCGATTGACTTTGTAAAAGCTATCATGGTACGATTCTGCACGTTTTGTGAGCGGTAATGACCAAATTAGTTTACGCACTGAAATTCACTGGTTTGGGATGGTATATTGCAGCTTGCATAATCTGCGGAACTATTCTAGGGATAGCTCTGGATAGAGTGAGTGGCTTGAGTCCTCTCTTTATGATTGCTGGGGTCTTGTTGGGATCAGTAGCGGCATTCTGGGGTTTATTTAAAATGGTGAAGCAGTTTATAAAACAGTAGGTGAGAGGGATTTGGCTAGTTCGAAAAAAATGATCAAGTATCTGGTAATCGCTGGAATCGTAGCATTACTGGTAACGGGATTCATTAATGGAGCAATAGGATCATCTATTTTTGGGAAAGAGAGATTTTTAGAAAAACCTCATATTGCTCTGCCTCCTCAACCAGTGTTCCCACAATCTGTAAGAGATCATCATCTGGGTTACTCAGATGAACACAGTTACGAATCAGTAACAAAACACCAAGATGACAGTCATGGCAAATCAGATGGCCATGGAGATGTACATGATTCCAGTGACCATAAAGGTCATGATGATCATGGACAAGACAGTAAAGACGGACATGCAGATGAAGGACATCATTCAACTCCTTTAGGTCTCATGGACTTTGCCATTACGAACACGATGATATCTTCCTGGTTTGCAACGATAGTGATTGTGCTTCTGTTTGTTTTGGGTGCTAGGAAAAAGGCTTTAATCCCTGGACGATTTCAGAGTTTAATAGAAATAATGTTTGAAGGTGTGTTGGGATTTGCTTCCAGCGTACTTGGTAACGATATGGCTAGGAAAGTTTTTCCTGTGGTCGCAACAATCTTTTTCTTCGTACTGTTTAATGCCTGGTTAGCACTGTTACCTTTCTACCAGTTCTTAGGATTTGTAAACGAATCTGGTACTATAGAAGCTCATTTCATAAGACCAGCTGGGACTGATCTAAATATGCCGTTAGCCTTAGGACTGATTTCTTTTGTTTTAGTCGAATACTGGGGTATAAAATCTCATGGTCTTGGCTACTTTAAGAAATTCTTTGCATTTGGGAAAATATTGCGAGGTAAACCATCAGGCATAATAGATGTGTTTGTTGGGCTACTTGAATTGATTAGTGAATTAGTAAGAATTGTAAGTTTTACCTTCCGATTGTTTGGAAACATGACGGCTGGTGAAATCTTAGTGGTTATGGTGACATTCTTGGTGCCATTTATAGCGACGCAATTTGTATTTGGTCTAGAATTGTTAGTAGGATTAATACAGTCAATCATATTTGCCGGCTTGACTTTAGTATTCATCTCTGTAGCAACGAGTCATGAAGAACATTAATAAAGTTTAATATAAGAGAACCCAAATATTATGGATTCTCTAAAAACGGCTTGGAGCCGATATTAAAAAATAATAAGTATAACTAGGAGATGTAACTTATGGAAGCTGAAGCAGCTAAATTTCTGGGAGCAGCCCTTGCAATCGCGTTAGGAGTTGTTGGACCAGGTGTCGGTATAGGAATATTGGGAGCAGGTGCTATGGGTGCTATTGGTAGAAACCCTGAAGCAGCTGGTGCAATCACTACTAACATGATTCTAGCTATTGCATTCGCAGAAGCTCTGGGTATTTACTCATTGATTGTAGCGGTGATTCTTCTATTCGTGGTTTAACGTATTTAGAATAGATAGTTTAAGGAGGTACATATGACTGAACTAGGTTTAAACATTCCTAGTCTGGTCGCATATCTAATTAACTTCGTAGTTCTGTTGGGTATTCTAATAGTTTTTGCCTATAAACCATTGATTAGTGCTATTGACCAGCGGGCAGAGAAGATTCGCGAAAGCTTGGAAGCTGCGGACAGAGCCCAAGAAGATGCGGATAATTCTAGAGCAGAGATACAAGCTCAAATAAATGAAGCTAGGGTTGAAGCTCAAAAGATATTGGATCAGGCACGCAGTGCGGCGGACAGATTTAGAGAGGAGAGGATGGCGCAGGCTCAAGAAGAAGCGATAGCGTTTACTGAACGAGCTAAATCAGACATCGAGACAGAGCGGGATTCTGCGATCAGAGAACTAAGGGAAAGTTTCGGAGAATTAGCAATAGACGCTGCTGAGGCTGTTGTGAAGAAAACACTAGATGCTGATAGTCACAAAGATTTGATAGATCAGATATTGGAAGAAAGTACAAGTGCGGGTGGTAAATAATGGCATTAGGTAGGTCAGGTGCCAGATATGCCCAAGCATTGTTCGAACTGGCTTCTCAGGAAAGCAATTACGAAGGCTGGTTGAATGAATTGAGAGAAGTTCACGAGCTACTAAGTAATCAGGACTTCAAAAATTTGCTTAACCATGCGGAAGTTTCAGTAGAACAGAAGCACTCTGCAGTGGAAGAGGCATTCAATGATAATCATCAGATGATTAAAAATTTGGTTTTACTTCTAATCAAAAATTCCGCGACCGATTGTATTAACGATTTAGTAGAAAACTACGAGAATCTACTAGATATACATTTTGGAAGGCAGAGAATTGAAGTTACGACTGCGGTGGCTTTGGACGCTGCCCAGATTACGTCTATGACAGAGGTAGTGAGACAGATCGTAGACAAAGAAGTGGTTTTGGATAGTCACGTAGACGAATCAATCATTGGTGGAGTCGTCATACGGATTGGAGACCAATTACTAGATGGAAGTATCAAAACTCAACTTAATGATATGCGGAAAGCAATCAAATCTGGAGTAATTTAACTTTTTGATAGATTGCATCAAAATACAAAATAAGAGGAACCAAGTATGGCTATAAATGGACAAGAAATAGTTTCTTTAATAAAACGTCAGATTGAAGAATTTGGTGGCGATTTGTCGCTGGTTGACGTTGGAACTGTTGTACAAGTAGGTGACGGTATCGCCAGTATTCAAGGATTGCAAGGTGTTAGATCTAACGAACTTCTTGATTTTGGAGAAGATATCGTGGGTCTAGCATTGAACTTGGAATCAGATATAGTAGGAGCTGCTATATTAGGTGATCCTAACGCTGTTAAAGAGGGAGATACTGTTAGAGCAACTGGTAGGATTATTGAGGTTCCCGTGGGAGACGCGTTGATTGGTCGAGTAGTTGACCCATTAGGGAGGCCACTTGATGGAAAGGGAGCAGTAAATACTGATAAAACTTTACCTGTTGAAAGGGTTGCTCCTAACGTAGCAGTACGTAAATCTGTATCCACTCCCGTACTAACTGGCGTTAAGGCTGTTGATTCTATGGTGCCGATAGGAAGAGGTCAGAGAGAATTAATTATCGGTGACAGATCCACTGGCAAAACAGCTATTGCAATCGATGCGATTATTAATCAGAAAGGTGGAGACCTTATATGCATATATGTAGCTATAGGTCAGAAGCAAAGTAAAGTGTCCGAAGTGGTAGGTGCATTAGAAAGATACGGTGCAATGGAGCATACTATAGTAGTTACCGCTGGTGCGGCAGAATCTGCTCCTCTTCAATATATCGCTCCGTTTGCAGGATGTGCTATGGCTGAGGAATTCATGGAACAGGGAAAAGATGTACTAATTGTCTATGATGATCTTACTAAACATTCATGGGCATATCGACAAATGTCATTATTACTTAGAAGGCCAGCTGGTAGAGAGGCGTTTCCTGGTGATGTATTTTATGTCCACAGC
>Ga0111541_10000031_pt1 | contig 41797 bp, 41 predicted proteins | sample Knorr_S7_td_DCM__FD_83039 | JGI IMG/M metagenome (GOLD analysis project Ga0111541, IMG submission 83039) | Marine microbial communities from Southern Atlantic Ocean transect - Knorr_S7_td_DCM_ad_131m_LV_B (version 2) (version 2) | ecosystem: Environmental > Aquatic > Marine > Oceanic | place...
AAGCAAAGTTGTCGAAAGAACATGTATGCTTTCAGGGTTGAAAAAATACCTAAATGAAGATGAGCAGGCACCTCCAGAATGGAGGCCTGACAGGGTTTTATTTTTTGGAGGTTGGCACAATAAACATCCAAGTGCAATTGTTGATATTACAGAATATTTCAACCAAAAACTAAAAGCTGTTTTTGCACACAAAAGCCAATTCTTCAATGAAGATTCACCTGATCCTGAAACCTTGCTTTCTGACCCGAAGTTTGAATCCTGGATGCATCAAAGATCTAGATATTGGGGTCAAAAAATAGGAAAGGAGTACGCAGAACCAATTACATGCAAGGGTGAAATACCATTAAATGACCCTGTTGAAACTTTTTTAAACGCTCCTTGGTAAAGAAACCTACAGTATTCATCACCTGCCACCCAACTGCGGGTGGATCAGGGATCATCGCAACTGAACTTGCTGCAAACCTTGCTGCAAACGGAGCAAATACTCATCTTTTCTCTTACGGTGAACCTTTTAGGTTTTCATCTCTAGAGGATTCGAATGTCACTGTTCATAAGCCAAAAGATCTCAACTATCCATTATTCAAAGAACATCATCCATATGCAATGACACTTGTTCAAAGCCTTCTTTCAGCTGCTGAAAAATCTCCACCAGACATACTGCATGCTCATTACGCTTTCCCTTTTGCCCTTGTCAACCATCTAGTTCAAAAAATACTCTTACGAAGAAATATACCAACGAGAAACATTGTTACCCTTCATGGGTCTGATACAAACCTTTTAGGAACAGATCCTGCTTACGGTCAGATAATCAAAGATTCTTTGGAAATGTCAGATTCAATTACTGCAGTTAGTGAATCCCTTGCATTAGAAAGCTATGCAACATTTGATTTAGATAAAAAAATAAAAGTTATAAATAATTTTGTAGATACTGAAAGGTTTACACCAAACAGAAAGCCTCATCCAGCAATTGCTGCTGCAAAGTCAAGAGGGGAAAAGGTTGTTTTGCATATTAGCAATTTCAGAAAAGCGAAAAACCCTCAACTTGTAATAAAAACATTTACTGAAATTGCAGCATTGACTCCATCAAAATTAATATTGGCAGGTTCTGGTCCTGAATTAGAAAAATGTATAGATCTTGCAAAGAAAACAGGTATAAAAAACCATGTCGAAACATTGGGTGAAATCAAAAACATAGAAACTGTTTATCCTCATGCAGATGTTTTGCTTAACCTTAGCACTATTGAATCTTTTGGCTTAACGATCCTTGAATCTTTATCATGCGGGGTTCCTGTTGTTGCAACAAAAGTTGGAGGAGTACAAGAAGTATTAGGTCAAAAAGGAGACTTCTTCAAAACAACATCAAGCAAAAACCCAAAAGAAATAGCCAAGCTGGCTCTCTCCATAATAGGAAAGGGAAGGTTTCAAGCAAGGCAAAGAGCAAAATTCTTCAGTAAAGAAAAAATAATAAAAAACTATCTTGACCTTTATGAAAAAGCATTGGCTAAAAATTAATATTCAGAAACGTCCGAATCTATCTCTCTAGACCAAGCAAGAATCCCACCTTTTAAATTGTTAACGTCTGAAAAGCCTGCACTCTTCAGAAAATTTACAACATTAGCAGACCTCATTCCAGATTTGCAATAAACAACAATTTTCTTTGAAGGATCAATCTCATTTAACCTTTTTGGAACTTCATTCATAGGGATCCAGTGAGAATTTTCTATTTTAGCAATAGCTATCTCTTGCTCTTCCCTGACATCCAAAAGAACATGCTTTTTTTTGTTTTCCCTGTAAGCAAAGAGCTCACTTACTGTAATCTCATTGATAGCATTAAGCTCAAAACCCAAAGGAGAACCACAAAAAAATTCATAATCTATTAAGTCTTTTATAGATGGATTTGATCCACATAATTTGCAATCTTTATCTTTTGCTAGCTTTAAATGTCTCATCTCCATTGTCAAAGAATCAAATATAGCAACTCTTCCTATAAGCGGCTCCCCTATTCCGGTTATTATTTTTATTGCCTCTAGAGCCTGCATGCTTCCTACTATTCCAACATGTGCACCTACAACTCCAGCATCAGCACAACTTGGAACATCTCCTGGCTTTGGTGGTTCTGGAAACATACATCTATAGCAAGGGCCCTCATTATGACAAAAAACTGAAATTTGGGCATCAAAACGAAAAACAGATGCATGTACATTTAACCTGTTTGTTAATTTACAGGCATCATTAACTAAATATCTTGTTGGAAAATTATCGGAACCATCCAAAACAATGTCATAAGAATTGATGATTTCTTTTGCATTAGAGGAATCTAGCTTCAAATCATGTATCTCAACATCAATATGAGGATTAAGGTTTTCAAGATGTTTTTTTGCTGCTTCTGTTTTCTTTAACCCTAAATCCTGAACACCATACATAATCTGCCTATGCACATTAGAAAGATCAACTTTGTCAAAATCACATATTCCCAATCTTCCCACTCCAGCAGAAGCCAAGTATATTGAAGCAGGGCTGCCAAGTCCGCCAAGCCCAACAATTAAAACAGATGCATTTTTTAGTTTTTTCTGACCTTCTTTAGATATCTCAGGAATCGCCATTTGGCGACTGTAACGAATCAGTTCTTCGTTAGCAAAATCACCAATCATTTTTATTTGAGCCCTGGCTGACAGCAGCAGCTCTCAATCTCTCTCTTGCTAATTCTGCACTTGCTTGCCTGGTGGTCAATTTATCATCTGCTTCAACTCTTGAAAAAATCTCATCTAGACTTTCAGCTATCTTGCCAACTTTTTCTGATGCCAGATCTTTATTCCATGCTCCATTTCTTTCTAAATCAACATTTATCAAACCGCCTGCATTAATAACATAATCAGGAGAATAAAGTATTCCGTTTCTCTTCAGTCTAAGAGCATCCTCTTTTGTTGCAAGCTGATTATTAGCTGCACCTGCAACAACCTTGCATTTAAGCAAAGGTATTGTGTGGCTATTTAAAGTTCCACCTAAAGCGCAAGGGGCATAAACATCTACATCCTGAAGCATCCATTCATCTGCATTACAAGCTTTACATCCAAGTTCAGAAACCGCTTTTTCAACCATTTCTTTATTTATATCTGTGACTACAACCTTTGCACCAGCATTTCTCAACTTTTGAATCAAGCTCCACCCAACATGCCCAATGCCTTGGACAAGAACTTTAACATCATCTAAAGTATTTTTTTTCAATTGATGCTCAACAGCCACTTGCAAGCCTAAAAAAACACCTTGAGCTGTAAAGGGTGAAGGGTCTCCAGATCCACCAATTTCAATTGGAAGACCAGTTACATGACTTGTCTCTTTTTTAACAGCAACCATATCATCAACAGAAGTTCCCACATCTTCAGCTGTAATATAAGAACCACTTAAAGATTCGACTGCTTTTCCAAAAGCAGAAAACATTTGTTTTCTTTTTTCTTGATCAGCTGGCGCAGGGCCTAAAATTACCGTTTTGCCACCACCTAAAGAAAGTCCTGCACAGGCAGCTTTGTAAGTCATACCCCTGCTAAGCCTCAAAACATCAGTCAAAGCTTCATCTTCATTTTGATAAGTCCATAATCTAGTTCCACCAAGTGCTGGACCCAATAAAGTATCATGAATTGCGATAATAGCCTTAAGGCCAGTTGCTGCATCATTAAAAAAATGTACGCCGTCATGATTCTTGTGAGACTCTTTTCCAAAAACTGTCATAATTAAAAACTCCTTAAAAAAACTTAATCCTCAGCCAAAAATATTTTTCTTATCCAAATACTTGAAGGCTCTGCCTTCATAAAAGAAGACAGCGCCGAAGAAGATTCTATCGGAAGCCCCACTTTTAATGCATTTATTTTTTTTCCAATTCTTCCTTCAAAAGCTAATAACATGTCTTGGATAATTGAAAAATCACCTTCTTCTTCTGGATGAATAGCACATAAATTTGTATTCCACAATTTAATCTTTTCAGACCATGAAGAAATATGCAACAAGCCAACGAGCTTGTCATTTCTATATGCCCCTACAGGGTTCATTCCGGAATCACAAAGTTTAGACCAGTAATTAAAAAAAGTTTCTTTTTCTTCTTTAAGTCCTGCTCTTTTTTCTCTTGATCTTATCTTTTGCAAACTTAACAAATAATGAGCTGCTTCAAAATCTTCAGAATTCAACAGAGAGACAGAAGAGCTAGCACTAATTGGAAAAAGTGCATCCGTAAAATCAAATACAAATTCACAAACATCCCCAACATCAATCAAATTTTCTATAACATTATGAATCCTTGGGGAGGGGGCCGCACAGGTTATCCAACATTTCCTTCCAGGATTAAGCTTTCTCCACACTTCTTCAAGTTCAAACTGTGTTAAGTCTTGCCCTCCCCAAAAATGAATAGAATCAACGCCACTCACTGAACGCCTACCAGAAAGAAATCTTGGCCGCTTTTCAGCATCAAGAAAAAAATCCCACTCATGATCTTTCCATCTTTCCAAAAGAGAAATTTTTCTTTCCTCTTCAGAGTACCTATTCCAACCTGGGAATGGTGTTGGTAGATTTTTAATATCAAAATTTTTCACAATATTCTTCCCCTTGTTGAATAAATTGGATCTTTCCAGTTTTCAATCGAACGATTCTCTAGGCATGCTTTTATTTCTTTAATCCCGTCAAGAACCGAATACTCTGATTCATAACCCCAATTCTTTCTGATCTTCTCAAAAGAAACTTTATAACTTCTTGCATCTCTATCTACAGGATGAATATTTATATCAACATTCTTTATCTCCTCTCCAAGTAAATAAGCAATTTGCTTTACCTTTAAATTTTGAATAGTTGATCCAACGTTAAAAATACCATTTACTTTTTCCTTATCAAGAGTTATAGCCATAAAAAATGCCTTGGCTGCATCTTTTACATCAAGAAGTGGTCTCCATTGGTCTCCACCGAACAACATTACTTTTCCATTTTGAAAAGCATGGCATGTCAATAAATTAACAACAAGATCGCATCTTGTTCTACCTGAAGCTCCAAATAAAGTGCTTAACCTCAAGGCACATCCTCCCTCAAGAGACAAAACCTTGCTTTCAGAGTCAAGTTTGGTTCTTGCGTAAAGCGTTAAGGGATTTGGTTTTGAATCTTCATCCACCATTCCATCCTGGGCCCCATAAACAGAACATGAACTTGCGAAAGCAAGCCTGCTTATTTCAAACTCTTTACATATTTGAACTATATTTTTTGTAGATTCATAATTGTCTTTAGCACATTTTTTTGGATCAAGATCACAACTAGGATCACCGCTTGTACCAGCAAGATGGATAATTGCATAAGAACCAATTGCACTTTTTTTTAGAAGTTCTAAATTTCCAACATCACCTTCGATTAAATCAATTTTGCTAAGATGTTTTCTGATGCCGTAATCTCCATAAGACAAATCATCAAAAACAGTAACGGAAAAACCTTGTCTTAAAAGCAAAGGAACTAAAGAACTTCCTATATAGCCTGCGCCACCGGTAACAAGAACTTTTCTCAAACTTAAAAAGGACCCTCCCAAGAACCTCCTGGGTCAATCAAGCCCATGGTCATCCTTTCTCCGCCGTCAAGAACGGTGAACCTATAGCCTTTCTCTCGTTGATCGCTAGGCTGCATTAAATTTCCCTCTTCAAAAACACCTACAGATAAAAAGAACTCTCTTCTCAAGAAAGGTAATTTTTGTATTCTGTATTTATACTTCCAAGGACCATCTCCAGGTATTGAAACTGTATGCAATATAGGCCCTATTAAGGATTGTCCGTAGTCTCCATGAAACTGAATAGCTATAACTGCAGTGCTGTCTTTGATTGGAGCTCTTGATCCAAGTTCTATAATCAACTCCATCGGCTCTCCATGCCTAAACAGATGAGTTTCGCTTCCTGTTGCATCTAAAAATTTCACATTATCAATTGCAATAGGACCATCCCCCCATCTCTGTGTCCCTTCTTTTGTTCTGGTTAAATCTCCACCAGAAACAGCTAATCTTTCCCTGTATCTGTCTAATATTTGATGCTTGTCTCCAAAACCTTCTATTTTTCCATCCTCTAGCCATAATAATCTTTCTGAAAAATATCTAATTATGGTTAAGTTATGACTTACAAAAACTATAGTTTTGCCTTCCGCTTTAAGTTCGTTTAGTTTTGTAAAACACTTTTGCTGAAAAGACAAATCGCCAACACCTATAACCTCGTCCAACAAAAACACATCGGGATCAAGTGCTATAGCTATTGAAAAAGCCAAGCGTAAAACCATACCCATTGAGTATGTTTTTATTTGCGCATCAGCAAAATTTTTCAATTCAGCAAATTCAAAAATGGATTCTTCTTTTGACTTTATATCCTTGCCACTCATCCCTAACAAAGAAGCATTCAAGTGTATATTTTCTCTACCTGTTAACTCTGGGTGGAAACCAGCGCCAAGCTCCAATAAGCTTGCAACCTTTCCTCCAATTTCAACATGACCAGAATCAGATGCATAAATACCTGCCAAAAGTTTTAAAAATGTTGATTTTCCAGCTCCATTTCTGCCAATAAGGCCAATAATCTCACCTGAATTAATACTTAAAGAAATGTCATCAAGAACCTTAAAAGAAGTTTTTTTACCTTTTATTCCGGCTAGCTTATCTCGAAAACTTCTTTTTACACCTTGTGAAAAAGTTTTAACAAGATTTGAAACTTTTATCTCTCCTTGTGCTACTTTTATCTTTTTTACGCTAGCCATTTCATACTTCCTCAGCAAATCTGGATTCAGATTTCATAAAAACACAATAACCCCAAATCAACAACAGTAAACCTAGACCAAAAGCCATTGCAAGCGACATGAGATCAGGGCTAGACAAATCCAAGAGAACATCTCTATATGATTTAATCACATGTGTCATTGGGTTAAGGTAATAAATTTGATGGATAACCTCAGCACTTTTTTCGTTCAAAAAATTCAAACTCTGAAACTTCTCTAATGTTGGAGGAGCATAAAGAACTGGAGTTCCGAAAAAAAGAACAGTCATGAATGTATTTGCAAGCTGCTCTGTATCCCTGTAAAAGACATTCATTGTAGATAAAAGCAAACCAACACCAAGTGTTATCATGAGATGCAAAAAAAGTATAACTGGCAAATACAAGATTGGCAAAAGCTCAAGAATGGAACCATGATCTGGCCACCATTTGAGCAAGCAAGCCAAAATCAAAATTACCAACATGATTAAGAAATGGACTGCTTCAGCCAAAACGGAAGCCAAAGGTAAAACGATTCTCGGGAAAGCAACCTGCTTTAACAAGCCTCCTGCTTGAACTATTGAAGGCGTTGATTTTGTTACCCCTCCAGAAAAGAAATTAAAAGCAAACAGACCAATAATTAAAAGAAATGGATAGGTTGTTCCTCCCATTCCAAACTTATCAGTAAGCAAAACTCCAAAAACAGCATAATAAACAAAGAACATAGTCAAAGGCTGTACAAGAGACCATAAAAAACCCAAACCAGTGTTTCTATACCTTAGACGAAGATCTCTAAGTGTTAAATTTTTCAGAAGCTCTGCGTATTCAAAAATCTTCATAAATCAAAAAACAACCTTCACGCCACCATCAGCTTTCCAGCTCAAATCACTAAAAACAAAAATATTCTTAGCATAGCTAGAAAAATCATCTGATTTTATCAGTAGTTCTCCTTCTGTTGCAGAAATATTAAAAAAATCTTCAAAAATCTTAATCGAAGCATTTTTGGAAGATATCATTAAATCCTTAAAAGATAAGCTAAATTCAGAAATTCTCAAAAAAGAATTCTCTTCATCGTCTAAATACATAAAAAATTTATCGCCTTGGACATCAAGGATATTATCTTTAAACATGTAATTAAAATGCTCTAAGCTTGAAGAGGAAATGACATCATGAAACTCATAGCTCCAATGATACACAGGAGCTTTTGATTTAAAAGTAAAACTTTCGCCCTTCAGGCTTGGAGAGCCGTACAAAAAAACATTTGAATTTTCAATGATAATTTTTTCTGCGCTTAATGCGTAATTTAAATAATTTGCTTCTTCAAAAGGGCCTTTTAAAGTGATTTTTCCAAAATCATCAAAAACTGCCTGACCATATGATTGAAAATTAAAGAAAGAAGCCCTTATATCAACACCCCTATCCATTACTATGTTTGAATTTGAAATTTTCCCTTGAGGAGCTGAAAAAAAATATTCATCTTTGTAAGCGCCATTTAAACCTTTAGAAAAATCAAAAAAACCCTTCCCATCCGATGAAAAATAACAAGATTGTGCCTTAAAGTTGTTTCCGACTACTTCAATCTGTTTATCATTTTTACATAACGCAACAAAAGAACCATCTGAATTAATGGAGACGTCCCCATAACCCTTAATTAAAGTATCTAAAAATAAAAAAAAATAAATCAATCTTTTTCTTGAATCCTTTTTTTAATATTGTCAAGAATGGAAGCAGGAACCTGTTCTGAAAAATTCCCACCTAACAATGCAACCTCTTTGATAAGCCTGGAAGAAACAAATGACCATTTTGAATCTGCAACCATAAATATAGTTTCACATCCATCCAGCAACTGGCTATTCATAAGGCTCATTTGTAACTCGTATTCATAATCACTAACAGCCCTCAAGCCTCTAACTATTACACTAATTTTATTTTTTCTCATCCAGTCAGTAATCAAGCCATCAACAACATGAACTTTAACTCTGCTGAAATCATCGTTTGTAAGTTCCTCGCAAGCGGAAGACACCATCATCTTTTTTCTTTCATCAGATGAGAACCAACATTTTTTTGCAGGATTTTTTGCAATCAAAACATGGACAACATCAAAGCAAGAAAGACTTCTTTCTAAAATATTTAAATGACCTCTTGTTACAGGGTCAAAAGTCCCAGAATACACTACCTCTTTAGCCATTTTTCAAATTAAAGAAATTTAAACTTTCATTTCCATGTTCTATTTTTTGCACTAGTTCTAAATTGTAAAGCTTAGGTAGTGATATTTTGTTTGGCCATCTGCATACAAGTGTTGTCTGTCTTTTAACAAAATTTTGACAAGAATTCAAAACCTCACTACCTAAATCTAAATTCTTGAAAGGAGGATCACAACAAATAAGGTCGAAAGATAGCCTGGATGTTTGTAATGAATTAGGTAATGAGCCATACACCATACTGTATCTATCTTGTGTTATTTTGAAATCTGTTAAGTTTTCACGAATAGCACGTAAGCTGCTGACATCTTTTTCAAAAAAAACAACGTGCTTTGCTCTGTTGCTAAGCATGCTTATACCCCATACACCACTACCAGCAAATAAATCAGCAACATTTTTTCCTTCAAGATTGTTGAATTTATCAGATATCACCTGCCTCCACCTGCCGGTTAAAGGCCTCAAATTGGACCTTTGGTAAAAAAATACTTTTCTTGAATTTAACTCTCCACCATGTATCTTTAAATATTTTTTAATTTTTCTCATAATCTAATAGTATAATTACCTCCTTATGTCAAGAAAAGATGAAATAACCGGAAAACAAGGGAAAAGTGGGAATAACGTAAGCCATTCACACAGAAAGTCTAAAAGAAGGTTCTCTATAAACTTAATTAAGAAAAGAGTTTGGGATGAAGAAAAGGGACATTATGTCACATTGAGAGTTTCAAATAAAACACTTAGAACAATTAAGAAAAAAGGCCTTTCTTCAACAGTAAAAGACAATAGCTAAATAATCTCTATGGGCAAAAAGTTCAAACATATTGAAAAAAAAATTACCCTCGTTGGGACAATAAGGAAATACTCTAGACCTTTTTTCATAACAACAGGCTTGATCTTCGTAGTTTCTATTTTTTGGAATTACGGCACAACATTTACAAAATCAACAAAAATAAGTGATGAAGCACTTCAGCAACAACTTGAAATTGCTCCATCTGTAGTTGACGGAGAGGCAATTGATGAAAATTCAGTAAGTCGACTTGTTGGTGCAAAAGTCCAACAATGGAGAGTGCAAAACCCATCCTCGGCTCCAGGAATCATGGATATGATTCAATTTAGAGTAGAAAGCATAGATGAGATAATTGAAAGAAAGGTCTTTCTGAGTGAAGCAAAAATTCAAAAAATAAAAATTAAAGACAGCTCTATTTCAGAAAGAAAAGAAAGAGATCTGGAAAGCTTTTTCGTAAACCAAGATGAGGAAGGTAATTTTTTTGAAAAATTCAAAAACAGAAAAGAAGCAAAAAAGGCATTTTTCAACAGGATTTCTTCATTGGGGATGTCTGAAACAGATTATCTAAACCTGATCAAAGAGGATTTAATGATTGAAGAAGTTGAAGTTTCAATCTCCATAACAGCACAATCTGATTCAGAAGCTTACAAAGAAGATATCGAAAATATGATTCAAAACATGATAGACGAAGGAAAAAACCTTACTGAAATATCACTTGAACTAAACGATGGAAGGCCTGGTTTAAGGTCAGTAGCAAGCAGATGGATAACAAGAGCTGAAGCAGAGTCTGCAATGATACCTTTTGAAGAGTTAAATCAGCAAAAAATAATCAAATATCAATTAGGTAGTGAAACATTTTTTTCTATAGGTCTTGAATACAGAGAAGCTTCTGGTCAAGAATATGAAGAATTTGTCAAAACACAAAAAAACAAAAACAATGAAGTAAACCTTGAACAAATTGCTGCTGAAACGGATTATTCAAAAAATTATGAAGCAGTCAGGGTTCAAAGCATACAGCTTTCCGCACCATTAAATGAATTTTATAATGACATTAAAAACAAAATAACTTTATCTCATGAAGTTGTCGTAAATGACAAAATTTATTCAATTTACAGAGACTTGCTGTTAGGCAATTATGATTCATCTGGCTCCAAAAGCTTAGAGATATCAAAGGAAGAAAACACCAGAAATGAATATCTTGCACTGTGCGCATGGAGCTTCTTGCTAAAGAGCAAAATGTCAGAATCAGAAAAAGACGAACCTTCTCTGCTGCAATCTCAATCATGCTCATCAGATCTTTTGAAATTAGCTCCTTTTGACCCATATAACATCCTCTTGTTAGCAAGAATACAACTTGAGATCGGAAACAAAGCAAAGGCAATTGAGTTAATTACAGAAGCAAAAGAGTTTCGCGGACAAAACTTAAACATATCCTTTCAAATATCTTCTCTTTTTAGAGAGTCTGGAAGCGAGGAAATGGCTGTTTTGGAAGATGAAGAGAGAAGTCAAATGATAGGAGACCTAAACAACAACTTATTTTGAACAAGAAATACCACATACGAACATTCGGCTGTCAAATGAATACAGCTGATTCAGATTCGATTGCAGGAATGCTTGATAGTTTTGGATTTGAAAAATCAACAGAAGAAAAAGCAGATATAGTTCTTTATAACACTTGTGCAGTTAGAGAAAAAGCTGAACAAAGGATGAGGTCTGAACTTGGCAGTGTCAGGATACGAAAAGAAAAAAATCCTGAAGTAAAGATAGGGATACTTGGCTGTGCTGCTGAAAGCTTAAAAGATAAATTAGAAAAAGAAGAATGGATTGACATTGTGCAAGATGGTAAAGATCTTGAGAAAATGAAAGAAGCAGTTATGAAAATTCTTCCAGATGAATACGAACCTACTCAAGATTCTTTTGGTTTGCATAGAGGCGGTGAGAATTCAGGAATGATACCTGTTATAAGAGGATGCTCTTACATGTGCTCTTACTGTATCGTTCCTAGAACAAGAGGCTTGCAAAGATCTATACCTTTGGAAGAAATACTAAAAGATGTAGAGCTGTCTATCGAAAAAGGTTCAAAAGAAATATACCTGCTAGGTCAAAATTTCCTTTCATACGGTAGAGATCTTTCAAAAAAAATATCTCCAGAAGAAATGATATCAACTGTACATGATTCATTTCCTGAGCTGAAAAGAATAAGATTTTTAACAAGCCATCCTCATGATTTAACAAAAAATTTCCTACAAACAATGACTTCCCTTCCACGTGTTGCAAGATATCTTCATTTGCCATTCCAGTCTGGAAGCGACACTGTTTTAAAGGCAATGAGAAGAATAACAACAAGAAAAACTGTTATTGAAAAATCACAATGGGTAAGAGAAATATGGAAAGATGCAACTTTGTCTACTGACATCATTGTTGGCTTCCCGACTGAAACTAAAAAAGATCATGAAGAAACAATTTCTTTATTAGAGGAAGTTAAATATGATTTTGCATACTCTTTCCTTTACTCACCAAGACCCCAAACTAAAGCATTCCCATTGGGAGATCCAATACCTCATAAAGAAAAAGTTGAAAGACTTTCAGAAGTAACAAAAGTTTTAAATTCAATCTGGTTTGAAAAAAATAAAAAATATATAGGCAAAACAGTTGAGGTTTTAGCAGAAAGCGAAGAAGGGAAGTCTGAAAACAGATGGACTGGAAGGTCAGAAGGATTTCATCTTGTTCACTTTGACTCAGAAACAAACCCAATAGGCAAGTATGTCAAAGTAAAAATTACAAAAACAGGATCAACATTCCTTGGGGGAGAGATTGTTTAAATTTTTTATTCTCTTGCTGCTTCCAGCACAGCTGCAAGAGGCGCTCCAATTACACCCTTCTGTCATCACTGCAAAAAAAAATGTTGAATTGTCAGAATTAAATTTCGCACAATCTGAATATCAAACATTTGCCCCCCTACTCTCAACAAGTGGATCTCATAACAATAATGAAAGTAGTGTCAATTTTGATACAAGCAAATCAAGCAATTTGAATGCTTCAATTTCATGGCTTACAAGAAGAGGATATTCACTCAGCCTTTCATTACGTAATGGGGAATCTATATACAACAGTTCAATAGGTGGAATAACTGACAACTATTCACTTTCCTCAGGCTTTTCACTTAGCTATCCTCTTTTTTCTGAAAAAAGAAAATCAAGATTAAGCAGTACAGACATATCAGCATTCAACACCTTGAAAACCCATATAGACTACCAAGCGACCTTGAACCAATCAGCATATGATGTGATTTCAAGATTTTGGGATTGTTTAATTCTTGAGGAAAACCTAACCTTGACAAAACTATCATTGGAAGAAAGCCGACAACAACAATCTCAAATAGAAGCAAGAATAAAAACTGGCACACTTGCTGAAAGCGAAATCTACAGTTACATCAACAGGACACTTCAACAAGAAGCTTCAATGATTGATGCAGAAATAAGGCTACAGGAATGCAATGAGCAAGCAAACCTTCTTTTTGGCAGAGAGGTTCCCAAAGAATGGTTTGAACTAGTCAAATCAATTGATTTTCAAGAAGATACTTCATATCCTGAAAAAGCATACAAGACAACAGATGTTGAAAAAAGCGAGATTGATTTAAGTATCGGGCAAATCAGTCTGCAAAATTCATACTCTCAAGATATGGCTGATTTTGATCTTTCCATGAGTTATGGTTTGAATGCTAACTCAACAACTCAGACAAGCTTTAGTGATCTGGAAAATCCAAACTGGAGCATTGGGCTAACCTGGTCAAAAAGATTGGGAAACAAAAATTACAATCAAAAAGAATCAGAGATAAATTTCGAAAATCTCAATCTCTTCCTGGAGAGAACAATGGATAATGCACTTCTTACAGAAAGAAGCCTGATTAACCAAATCACTTCTATAAAAAAGCTCGTTACAGCTTCTGAATCAGGAGTGCAAGCTGCACAAAAAGCTTACGAGGGAACAAAAGCAAGATGGGAAGTTGGACTAACAACAAACCTTGAACTTTTCACATTAGAAAATTCATTAATGTCTGCAAAGATGTCTCTTCTTACAACAAAAAAGAATCTCTTGCTAGCGAAAGCAAACCTCTCAAGATTCAGAGGCAATCTTGCTTCAGAAAAAGAACAATAAACAAAAAGATTAATCCTTTTTCCAAGGACTGGCTGGCAATTCTTTTTCCTTGTATATCCATTTTCCCCTGACAAGAATCTCAGAAATATAGGAGTTTGAAACCCTGGTTGCGTCAATCAAGAAGACATGTTTGTCTTCGGATGTCTTTTCTTCAAACTTTTTTGTGAAATTACCCAAACTCTTAAGCTCAATCCAACTATCTGAAAAAAGGATTATCGAAATGATTGAATCATTTTCCTCAACAAGGTAAGCTGCTTCAACACAAGACTCATCAAAGATTTCTTTCGCAATTTTTTCAATCATAACAATCCAATAATCAACGATGTATAAATAGTTACTCCGGTTATATCACAAATAGTTGAAATCAATGGCGCGCTTGCAATAGCAGGGTCAACTTTCTTGAAAGACATGAATAGTGGTATTCCTGTCCCCACTATGCTGCCAGTCATTATTGCAGCCACCAGACTTAAACCAACTACTTTAAGTTGGTTGAGCTGCAAAGACTGGGCAGAAAAAAAATAAGAAGCAACAAAAACAAACAAAGCACAACAAAAAGCCATTGCAAGACCAACTTTTAACTGTTTCAAAACAAACCTCCAGGGCTTTTCAGCTGAAAGTCTACTTGTGGCAAGAGCTCGAACAACTATTACCGAAGATTGGTTCCCGATTGCACCGCCTAAAGCCATTATCAATGGTAAAAATGCAAGAAGCAAAACAAAATTCTCAATTGAATGACCTTTTGTTTCTAGAATCCTGCCGGTTAAAAAGCTTCCAATCAAAGTTAGAAGAAGCCATGACATTCTTCTTAAAGCAATCTTCCAAGTTGTTTGATTGACAGTTAATTCCTCATCAGAAAGGCCTGCTAGTAAAAACACATCTTCAGTTGCTTCTTCTTGAACTATGTCAACAATATCATCTGGGCTCAAGGCTCCACACAACATACCCTCTTCGTCAGTCACAGGAACCATCAAAAGACCATATTGCTCAAATACCTTGACTGCTTCCTCTTTGTCTGATGATATTGAAACTGAAACAATCTCATCTGTAAAAACATCAGAAATAGGAAGCTCTTCATTTGAGCCACTAAGCTTTTTAAGGGTTACGAAACCTAGAAGCTTCCTGTCGTCATCTACAACATAAACAATATTTGAAAAATCATTATCAAAATTGACAAGCTTATCTAGTGCATCTTTTACATTATCTTTTATATTTACAAATACAGGTAAAACATCCATCCTTCCAGCTGCAGTATCTTCATCAAAATTCAAAAGATCGCTTATTAGATGGTTTTGACTCTTGAGCTTTGATGCTACCTCTTCTTTTATTTTGTCCGGAAGAAATCGAATAACCGCAGTAGCTATATCAACTGGTAGCTTGCGTAAAATTTTCATAGAATAATCAGTTTTTAATCTTGAAATTTGCTGTGCCAATATGTCTTCATCGACTTTTTCGAGTATCAACTGTGGCCTGGGTATCTTTAAAACTAAATCAAACAACTTTTCTCTATTTTCTTTTTCAAGAAGCGGAAAAGTGCTAGCAATTTCAGCAGGATGATATTTAAGAATAAATCTTTTTTTTCTTTGAGTGCTTTTATAGTTTAATATCTTTTCTAAAGCTGCTGAAAGAATTGAATTACGTAGTTTGCCTGACATGAATCAAGCTCCATTTAAATTAGGAAAAAAATAAAATTTTCTAGAAAACAATTTGATTTTGTGCATTTTTATATGATTTTAGTTTTAAAAAAATACATTTACCCATTTTTAATACATAAAATGTAATTATTATGATTAACCCAATTTCTTTATTTTTAAATAATTTCTTAACATCAGGAGGTTTAGGTGGATCAATCATCCTTCTAGTGATAATTCTCCTTTCAGTTTATGGTCTTGCAATAGTTTTCGAAAGAAGAAAAACATTTGCAAGAATACCTAAAGGGGGAGGTAAGGATGTTGTAAGACGAATAGTTAGCTCTTTAGAAATAAACGATTTAGCAGAGGCAAAAGTGCAAACATCTTCTAGAAAAGATGTTTATTCCAGAATGTTAAAAACTGTTCTTGATTCAAGAGAATGCAGTAAAGCTATATTTGAAGAAAATGTTTCGAAAACATTTCTAAAAATTTCATCTGACCTTGAAAGAAACCTAGCAAGCCTCGCAACAATTGTTGAATTCTCACCACTTATAGGCCTGCTTGGAACAATTGTTGGCCTAATGAAAATTTTTGGAAGCATTTCTGAGGGTGGCCTAGGTCATCATGAAGAACTTGCAGGAGGTATATCGACTGCTCTAATAACAACAGCTGCAGGTCTTATAGTTGCAATATTTTTTGGAATAATACTTAGATCTTATAAATCAAAAATTGAAGACATTTCAATGAATATTGAGAATTGTGTTTCAGATGTAGTTTCACATCCATCATTTTTTCAAAAAAATACAAATGATGAAATGGAGAATTCGAATAATTGAAAACCAGATTTAAAAACAAATCCGAAAATACAGAGTTAAAAATAGCTTGGACCCCTCTTATCGATATGGTTTTTATATTGCTTCTTTTTTTCGCTGTTACAACAACATGGGCATCAAAAGAAGCTGGAATGAATATGGAACTACCAAATGCTGGTTCAGGAACACAACAAAACAACAACCAAATAATTTATGTGGATGAATTAGGAAGAATATATATAAACAACCAAGATACACCACTTTCAATTGCTGATTTTTTAAATGAACTAAATCGTTTTGAAAAAGATCAACCATGGGAAATAAGAGCTAGCAAAAATGTTCCTTATGAAAAAGTTATCATTGTTCTTGACAATCTAAGAAAAGAAAAATATATGAATGTAATACTTGCGGTTGAACCTAATAGAAATTGAAAAAATTAACTGAAATAGAAAAAAACATAATTCCAGAATCACTAAGAACACCCCTTAGAATTTCTCTTTTTTTACATCTGATATTGATTTCTTTTTTAGCTTTTATAAAATTCCCTTTACCTGAGCCACCACCATTGGTTCTTAAAATATCAGAAGAGCAAAAAACAGAAAATGAAAAAGAAAAAGAAAACAATGAGCCTGAAGAAGAACAAGAAGATTCAAAAGGACATGGTTCAAGAGAGCTAAATAAAGAAAGCAAAAAAACGACAAACACAAAGCCAGTACAAGGTCAAATATATGTAGTTAAATCTGGTGACAGCGTTGGAAGGATTGCTTCAGAAGCTGGAGTTAGCGTCCAGGATATGAAAAAATTCAATCCTTGTGACCTTGGGGACAATCCATCTCTCATAATAAAACCGGGAGACAGACTGATGATACCAGGTGCCGGGAGGAAAGATCCTGGTCCATGCAAGACAAAGCAAAAAGAAACACCTTCAGAAGAAATAGAAGTAACTGAAGAAGAACTTATAGAAACAATCTTAAAAACAACAGAAATCACAGTTGAAGAAACGGTTGAAGAAACGGTTGAAGAAACGGTTGAAGAAACGGTTGAAATAGATCCTTGTGCAGCTGATCAACCCTATGATGAAAGCTGTTGGCCATTAGATAAAGAAAGGCCTAAGCCTCTTGTTACAAAATTAGCTGGATATGAAAATGTTGGTGGATGGTTTAAGCAACCAGTAAAAGACAATAATGGCAAGCTAATGGGAAGAGCTGAATTTGGAACTTCTTCCTCACCATTAAACATTCCGAAAAATCTAACCGATGGAGATGGTCTTGCTAAAGGCACATCTGTAGTAGTTGAAATGGAATTTTCAAAAAATGGAGAAGCCCAATCCGAGCCAAAAATAATTTTGACAAGTGGATATGAATCACTTGATAAAAGAGCAATAGCTTGGATGAAAAAAACAACATTCAAAGACAGTTTCAACAGACATCAAATGGAAAATGGTGGCATCTTGAGAATTCAATTCTACTTCCCGGGTGCATCATGATTTTAGCTCTTTTATTAAGCCTGATTCTCGATCCAATCTTTATTGAAAATCAATTTATAAAAATAAGAGTAAATCCAGGGCCACAAGAAGAAGCTAGGTTTGCGCTTGACACTACACAAGGCAACCCGGAAGAACCTAATGATGATGAAAAAAAATTGATTTATGGAGCAAAAATGCCCTGGTCTAGCTTTGCCATAATAAAAATTGATGAAAAAACATTCATTTTTGGAGGAGCTGCAAGAAACGATAGGAAAAATTTTTTTACAAACCTTCAAACAGGGAAAAAAATATCTGCACCTTACATTGAAGATGAAAAAATAATTTCAACCTGGGAGTTTTCGGGAGTTGAAATAAGTCAAATACTATCTTTTGAGAAAGGTTATTCTACGAATCTCAAAGATGCAATGGGTATTACCTATGTTGCAAAATCAATCGATCAAAAAGAACATGAAGTTGCAATCACATTAATACTTGACACAATGCTTGGAGAAAACGATGGAGCACCGTTAAGAGCAGAAGGGGCGCAAGGGCTTATTGAATCAGAGGCATGTTTTGAAAAATCTGAATTACCGGAATTTTGGCAAGCTTGGGATACTGAAGATGAAGCAACAATTAAAGCTGAAGGCAGATTGAAGATAAAAGATAAAGAAAATCCAAAAAGATTAATTTTAGCAAATTGGGGAAAACTTGCAAAAACAAATTGGAATATAGATTGTCAACCAGGTGCAAGCTTTGTAAGAGATGGAGATTTTGAAGATGAAAAAGATACTGCGGTTGCTATAGTTTGGGATTCAATTATTGTTAATAACAATGCTCAAGAATTTCATACTACGTATGGAATAGCAGATGCTCCAGCTCCTCCAGAGTGTAAACCTTTATCTGCATACATAAGCGGTAAGCCTTTTGAAATAGGGAGCAATGAAGAAAAATCCTTTTTTGGAAACTGGACAACAGATAAAGATTACCCCGTGCAACCAAAAGAAGCGACTCTAACAGTTTACTCCAACGATGGATTGAGGGTAATAAATCCAAAAAAATTAATCGATCTTGAAGAATACCCAAACGGGTATCATTCATTCAGGATTCTTAACCCTGGATTAAATAAAGACAATGCTACCTATACTTTAAAAATAGAATCACCTGAAGGTTTTGAATGCACAACAACAAATAAAGTAAAAATATCTAAACCTGCTAATTTAGAAATAAAGCTGATGCAAAAACCATCCATATCATCAATTTCTGGAATACGACATGATCCTACAAAATTTTATGCGAGTTTAACAATTGAAAATTCTGGAGAAAGCAGTTCTGGAAAAGGAAGTGTGGAGATTAAAACAAACCAAATATTATCGGTCTCATCAGATTTAAAAATTAATTTTGAAAGCATACCTCCAAAAGGAAAAAAAACTTTCTCATGGCTTGTTTCAATTGCGCCTGAGTCATCAGGTTTGGCTTCATTAAATTGGATTTTAAATTACAAAAATGAAGAAAAAACATCTAAAAAAATTGAATTCAACATACCCTCTTTGGATCAACATATGAGAATAAAGTCAATAAAAAGAAACTTTTCCAACTCTTTAGTGACAGCAGTAAAAACAAAACCATTTTCAACATTCTCGGGCAAATGGGAACTTCCCGGAGAATGCTTGCTTGTTGGAAACGGAGGCATAGAAAAACATGGATACACTGTTGAAACGAAATGCTATGACAACATTGTTGAAGTTTTAATTTCCGGTAATGAGACTGAATTACCACCTTTGGTTGGTCTTTTTAGAGTCTTTCATTCTGGAAACCATGAAAAAAGCTGGAATCGAATCGAAAACTGTATTAACATTAATAAGACAAGTGAATGTCAAACACTAGAGGAGATATGGGAATGAAAAAAATAACCTTACTATTGATATTATCAATAATGAACATTGCAAATCTTAAAGGCTCAGATATAAGAGATTTATCTGAAGACCACCCTGCATACAACACTGTGCTGTACCTTATTGAAGAAGGATTTTTAAGCACTTTTGATGGTGATGAGTTTAGAGGTGGGCAATCTATAACCAGGCTTGAGGTAGCAATGTTAGTTGATAAAATGCTTAAACATGTCTCTTCCGGTGAAAAGAATCCGACAACCCAGGAAACTGATGCTATTCGCTTGCTAGCAGAAGAATTTAAAACAAATATCATAAGAATTGACGATAAGCTTTATGCTTTTGAGCAGAGAATCAAGCTTTTAGAAAGCGAACAGTCTAAGGTTGTTGATGATTTCCTAGCAATCAAAATTGAAGTTGATGGAAGATTAGCTCAATTCGAAAATGATTTGAATCTGTTGCGACAAGAGTTGGAAAATCGATCGATGCAAGAAGAAACGAAGTTGATGATTGATGAAATGAGTCTTAGGCTTGCTGATCTAGAAACAAGAATGTCAGATTACGATAAAAAAAATACAAACGGATCGACAAAACTTGAGTCACAATATGTATTTTGGCTTTTCGGATTGCTTGCTTTGGCATCTAGCTAAACAGATTTGAAAGTTCTAGTTACTGGTGGTGCTGGGTTCATTGGGCACACAATATCCAAAAAATACATCGAAAAAGGTTACAAGGTAACGATACTGGACAATCTTTCAACTGGAAAAAAAGAGAATATACCTAATGGTGCTGATTTTATACTTGGTGACATATGCGATTCAAAAATTATAAAAAAATTAGGTTCGTTTGACCTTTTAAGCCATCATGCAGCTCAAACAAGTGTAACTTTCTCTGTTAAAAATCCTTTGATTGATGCGAAGAATAATATATTCGGAACAATATCCTTGCTTGAAAATATGAAAGGAAAAATAAATCAAGTTATATTTGCAAGCACAGGTGGAGCAATATACGGCAATATCAAAAAAAAAGCAACAGAAAAGCATAAAAAAAATCCAGAATCACCATATGCATTAAACAAAATGACCGGCGAGAAGATTGTCACTATGTGGGCTAAGCAAAACAAAGCAAAAGCAACAATCCTCAGGTATTCAAATGTTTACGGATTAGGTCAGGATCCTCATGGAGAATCTGGAGTTATAGCAATATGGATGAAAAATATACTTGAAAAAAAACCATGTGTCATATATGGAGATGGAAACTCGATAAGAGACTATGTATATGTAGAAGATGTTGCAAAAGCAAATCTTTTATCGATTGACAAGGAAGGAATTTTCAACATTGGTACAAGTGTTGGAACATCAACAAATGAATTATTTGAAATGTTAAGACCTGGAGAAAAGGCAATTTACAAAAAAGCAAGAAAAGGAGAGGTAAAAAGAAGTGTTTTGGATGCATCAAAGGCAAAAAAAATCTTTTCTTGGGAGTCCAAAACTAGAATACAAGATGGTATACGTTTAACATTTTCAAAAGAAACAAAAAGGAGAAAAAATAACAATGAGTAAAAAAGTTGGTTTTGTTGGAGCGGGTTTTGTTGGAGCAGAAGCCGCAAGACAGGTGATGTCTGAAGGAATTGCAAATGTGGCACTAGTTGACATAGTTGGAGATATGGCAAAAGGAAAAGCTTTAGATTTGACAGAGGCTGCCCCAATACTCAAAACCGCTAAAAGTGCGATTGGCGGTAGTGACTACAAGCTATTGCAAGATTCAGATGTAGTTGTAGTAACAGCAGGAATTCCAAGAAAGCCAGGGATGAGCAGAGATGATCTGCTAAAAACAAACATACTTATAACAAAAGAAGTATGCAACGGTATTAGAAAATATGCTCCAGGAAGCATCGTGATAATGGTTACAAATCCATTAGATGCAATAGTGTATGTTGCACAAAAATTTTTAGAAGGAACCTGCAAGGTTATCGGAATGGCTGGGGCTTTAGATAGTGCAAGATTTAGAACTTTTCTCTCAATGGAAACAGGAGTTTCTTCCGATGATATACAAGCAATGGTTCTCGGAAGTCATGGGGATGCAATGGTCCCACTTGTTAGCTCAGCATCAATATCAGGGATACCTGCCAAAGAGCTAATAAATGAAAAACGTTTAGATGAAATTGTTGAAAGAACTCAAAAAGGCGGAGGGGAAATTGTTGCATTGTTGAAAACAGGCAGTGCATACTATGCTCCAGGAATATCTGTTGCAAGCATGGTGAAAGCGATCATACTAGATGAAAACAAAATAATCCCGACATGCACACAGCTCAATGGTGAGTATGGAGAATCTGGCGTATTTATGGGAGTTCCTGCAATCTTAGGAACAGATGGGGTAAAAAAAATAATAGAAGTTTCTCTTTCTGAAAAAGAAAAAAAACTTTGGGAAAATAGTTTAAATCACGTCAGAGAACTCATGAGTGTTTCAGATTCGATAATTAAAAATGAAAAAATACAATTTTGACAATCTTTCGTTAACACATTTCTCGTCCGGAACGCTTTCTTTAGATGGTGGTGCAATGTTTGGAGTTGTTCCAAAGAATCTATGGAGCAAAGTGTATCCATGCGATAAACAAAACAGAATAAAGCTTGGAATGAATCTCTTGTTAATACAAAATGGTAATGAAAACATCTTGATAGATACTGGTTGTTTAGGTATAAGAAACGAAAAACTTAAAAAAATATATAACATAAAAAACAAAAATCCATTCCAAGAACTTGGTGTATCTGAAGATGAAATTGACCATGTTGTATTAACTCATCTTCATTTTGATCATGCTGGTGGAGCAACAATATTCAATGGCAAAAAATGGGTTCCAAGATTTAAAAATGCCACCTATTGGATCGACAAGACCGAATGGAAAAGAGCAACAAGCCCGAATGAAAGAGAGAAAGCTTCATACTATCCTGAAACCTTCATGCCTCTTTTGGAAGAAGGAAAAATTCAATTAATTTCTGGCGATAAAGAAATTATTAAAAATATATTTTTCATAAATGCTCCGGGTCATACTCCTGGTCATAGGATAGTCAAAATTACAAGCAGACAAAAAGAAATATACTATCTTGCCGATCTTGTCCCAACCGCAAAACACTTGCCAATTGCATGGATAATGTCCTATGATTTAGAGCCATTAAAAACGCTTGAAACAAGGAAAAAAATTTACCCAAAATTCATAAACAAAAATGTAAGATTGTTTTTTGAACATGATGAAGAACCAACTTCAGGGTTCGCAAAAGAAGAAAATAAAAAAATAATATTTTACAAATAATTTTTTTATCGAAAATATATTTTTTTTTATTGTTATTTATCAAAATATTTTATATTTTTAAATTTATTTATCTTTATATATGTAAAAAAACATATTTTTTATTTTTTATGAAATGATAACCATATATTATTTAAGGAGTTATATAGATTATGGATTATTCAACTAATTTTGGAAGCTTGACATTTAATAAAAAAGCTATGAAGAGCTATATGCAACCAGATACTTATGGAAAAATGTTAAAAATATTAGAAGGTGAAAATGCAATGGATTCAAAAATTGCCGATCAAACCGCTGAAGCAATGAAAAAATGGGCTGTCGAAAATGGCTGTACTCATTACTGCCACTGGTTTCAACCTTTAACAGGAAGCACTGCTGAAAAACATGATTCTTTTTATGACCCTGACAATAATGAAAATTTAATTACAAACTTTTCGGGAAAACTTCTTGTAAGGGGTGAGCCGGATGCAAGCTCATTTCCTTCAGGAGGAATCAGAGATACTTATGAAGCAAGGGGATATACGGCTTGGGATACTTCAAGTCCTGCCTTCATAAATAGAACTGAAACAGGAGCGACCTTATGCATACCTACAGCTTTTGTTTCCTGGACAGGTGAAGCTTTGGATAAAAAAACACCTTTATTGAGATCGATAAATGCTGTCAATATTCAAGCAATGCGAATGCTTAAAATATTTGGTAATGATAAAGGGGTGAAAAAAACCATAACAACATTAGGTTGCGAACAAGAGTTTTTTCTAATTGATGAATCTTTTGTCGAAGAAAGAGAAGATTTACTTTTATGCGGAACCACATTAGTCGGCAAAGAAGCACCAAAAGGACATCAGCTGGATGATCATTATTTTGGAACGATGAAAGAAAGAGTTTTAGCCTATTATCATGATGTTGAAGATCAATTATTAGATTTAGGAGTACCTTTCAAAACAAGACATAATGAAGTTGCTCCAGCCCAATTTGAATTAGCTCCTACGTTTGAAAATGCAAATGTTGCAACAGATCACCAAATGATAACTATGCATGTTTTGAAAAAAACTGCAAAAGATCATGGTTTTTGCTGTCTTCTTCATGAAAAACCATTTGCAAGAATTAATGGATCTGGAAAGCATAATAATTGGTCAATATCTACAGATACTGGATTAAACCTTCTTGATCCAACAGAAAAAACACATGAGAATATTCAGTTTTTAACATTTCTTTGTTCAATAATTCAAGCTGTTGACAAGCATGCTGACCTTCTTAGGGCTTCAATCGCTTCGGCTGGAAATGACCTCAGACTTGGTGGAAATGAAGCTCCACCTGCAATAATATCAGTATTCCTAGGAGAAATGCTAACAGACATTCTGGATCAAATAGAAAAAGGCAAAGTAAGCTCAACAAAAAAAGGTGGCATAATGAATCTTGGCTCAACAACTATTGCAGAAATATCTAGACATAGTGGAGACAGAAATAGAACTAGCCCATTTGCATTTACTGGAAATAAATTTGAGTTTCGAGCACCTGGTTCAGCTTGCTCAATAGCATGGCCAAATACAGTTTTAAATACCATAATCGCAGAGTCAATAGATGAAATTGCTACAAAGATTGAACAAGAAATAAAATCTTCAAACTTGGAGAAAGCTGTTTACAAGGTGTTGAAAGAGGTTATCAAAAAGCATAAAAAAGTATGTTTTGATGGTGATGGATACAGTAAAAACTGGGAAAAAGAAGCAATAGGCAGAGGTTTGCCTAACTTAAAAACCTGTGCTGATGCACTACCTTGCTTGAAATCAAAAAAATCACTAGATGTTTTTGAAAAATACAATGTTTTGACAAACATTGAGCTCAAAGCAAGAGTAGAAATTCTTGAAGAGCAATATGTTACAAATAAAGAAATAGAAGCAAGGACTTTAGTTTCAATGATGAGCACTCAAATCATTCCTGCTGCTGAAATATATCAATTCGAACTTGCAAAAAACCTTAATGCCGTTTCATCAGCACTAAATTCAAAAAACAAAACCAAAAGCCAACAAGCAAAATTAAAAAATCTAACAAACATGATTGAAGATTCTTTAGATCTTGTTCAAAGGTTAAAACAACAAGAAAAAAAACACCTCTCTCCAGCTGATATAAAAAATTCCATAGTGCCTTTAATGGATAAAATCAGAATTTGCAGCGATGAACTGGAGGGAATCATACCAGATGATCTATGGCCTATTCCAAAATATTCAGAAATGCTATTCTTATTTTGATTTAGCTTATTTTACGCAAGCATTAAATTCAAATTTAACTGAATTTAAAAACTCGCAATTTTGCAGATCTAACTTGAGGCATTTTGGCTATCTCCAATTCATTAGGCTGAATTGGTTTTTTTGTGATGGTTTGCCCAAAACCCATTCTTTCCATTTTTTTATAAAAATTCTTCACTTGCCTGTCTTCAATGCTATGCCATGTTAAAAAAATGCCAATACCACCTGGCTTGATTACTTCTGGCATTGAGCTAAGCAAAGAATCAAGCTCTTGTGATTCTTTGTTAACCTCTCTCCTTAGAGCCATAAAAACTTTTGTAGAGGGGTGAATTCTTTTAATGCCATTTTCAAAAAGAATTTTTGAAAGCTGATTGCATGGCATTGAAGAAATATATCTATTTTTTACAATCACATTTGAAATTTTTTTATAACTTTTAATACCGCTTTCTTTAAAAATATTCCTCAATTGAGATTCGTTATATGAATTTAATATTTCAGATGCTGTTAACGTATTTTCGTTTTTATTAAACCTCATATCAGCTTCTTCAGATCCATTAAATGACATATCTTCTCTATAAAGCTGGTCTAATCTGGCTCCAAGGTCAGCAAAAACAACATCACATTTGCTCCAACCCATTTTTTCCATCACCTTTTTAACCTCACTATGCCTTGATTGAAGACATTGAAATGAAGATTCAAAATTACTCAAACCACCTTTTACCAAATCTGTATTTTGAAAAGCTTCAGCAAGTCTTTTTTTAGCTCTTTTGATTGCCTTTTTATCCATGTCTATACCGAGAACAGAACATCCACATTTCAAAAAAACTTCAGAGTGCCCTCCATCACCTAATGTAGCATCAACTACCTTTAATGTATGCTTATTGGAATAATCTGAATGGGGAATCAAAGAGTTGACAAAATCTTTAATTTCTTGAGTCATTGCAGAAGGATGATAATTAGTCATGCCAAAGCCAAAGCCCTCTATCCTTATCAAAAAATCTAACTTTTTGATTTAAAGATTGCATAACCATGAACTCGCAAACAAACACTTTGCAGCCTTTTAAGACGTGTCCTCCATAAGTTTGACCTTTCTTGTCAGATAAACTTATGTGAAAATGTGGGAAAACATCATCTTTAAAATTTGAATCAGATTTTAATGAAATATTTCCAGACAAAGAAATTATTTCTAAATCCTCCTTGATAGAAATCTCCTCATATTTTTCTTTTTTTTGATTGTACCAAGCTATATTTGCTTGCTTCAAAGCTCCTATACCAAAAATCCAACATGATTTAATTTTTTTATTTTTTGCAAAATCAAGCAAAGACTCAAGAAGGTCACATCCATTTTTCAAAGAGTACATTTTCATAACATAATATTGTCATTTAAGAATTTCAAAAAATCATCAGGAAGCTCCATCTTCCTAACTCTTATCCAACAAGGAAAACCTTTTAAGTTCCATCTTGAAGCATCTTTTTTTGTGATGATCACACCGCCATAAGATCTAGCATTTGTGATAACAAGATTCTTCCATTTGGAAGAAACAGCATGATCAGGTATGTTCAAATTAAAACAATCGATACCCTCACTTTTCAACTCTGCTTCCAAATTTTTAGAATTTGCTATCCCAGCAGCTAAAGGTAATTTCGTTGATGGAGGGTCTGTTGGCTTCCAGTCCTCATTCAGCCAAGCACTCCCGATTGATTTAATTTTAAACTTCTTAATAGAAGGCGCCCATCTTTTAATTTCTGAAAAATCTGCATTTGGCATCGACAATAAACAATCAGCACGAGAATAAGAACTCCCCCACTCCCTTAAAAAACCTTTTGGAAAAGGTACCGATGCTTTATTGTTTGAAATAGAAACTATATTCAAATCGACTTCTATTGATGACCATTGAAAACCATCCTCTAAAACAATAACGTCACAGCCAATCTTGGACAACTCTTTACAAAGGTAATTTTTATCTTTCCCAATTGCAATAATTAATCCGGGCACTTCTTTTTTGATCAAGCTCGCTTCATCTCCAGCTTCAATATTGCAAAAAGATTGTCCAGGTCCAAAAATTTTATTATCCCATTTCCTCTTCCCACCATAACCCAAAACAACAATTCCTACATTTTTACGCTTTTCTAATAAATATTTCGAAATCAATATTGAAATTGGTGTTTTTCCTGCTCCACCTGCTTGAACAGATCCAACACTAATAACTTTAGAAGAAAATCTATATGGCCTTTCTCCATGGTGCCTTCGCAAGGATTCCCTCAAGAAAGAGTAAAAAATTTCCATTAATCCAGTTTTTTTCATTAATTATTACTTACTATTTTAGACAGGCTTGATCAACTTTTGCATATTTTACCTAACTAAAAATGGAATAAAAAACACTCTAAATACTTGACAGGGGTAATAATGCCGTTATATACTAGTGGGTGAAATTTGAAGAAAATGGCAATTATTGGCACACAAATCACAATTGACAAAAATGGCAGGTTTGTCGTTCCTTCTGATAAAAGAAGAATTTTTGATGAATCAAAAAACATTATCGTCGTTTTAGATGATGCAGATGAAATAAGACGAAGAGTTTTAATTTATTCTGGAAAAAGTCATTTAGCTCACTTAAACCATTTAAGAAATCTCGCTTCGAAAGGCTTCATTACAAAGTCTGGAGAAAAATTGACAAAAGCAGAAAGTTTAAGAATTGTTTCAATGTATGAAGAAAATGCTATTGTTAGAAGAATAGATCCATCTGGAAGAATGTCACTACCTTTAGAAATTCTTGGATTAGCAGGAATTAAAGATATTGCATATATTGGAGGAGTGCAAAGAATTGCACTTTACTCTCCCCCAATATGGAAGCAACTTGTCGAAGAAAGAGAGCATCTGTTGAAATCTTTGAGCTACGAACAAAGAGTTGAATTAGCTGAAATACCCTTCGAGGGCCATGTTGAATAAAAAAATATGCTAAAAAGGAGGCATTATGAACAATAACAGAAAACCAGGAACATTAGATTTCTTTTTTGAATTACTAGTTCCTGTATTTTTTTTAGTAATACTAACTGGTTACTTCATTGTTTCAACACTAGTTGTTTGATAATGAAGAATATCCCAAAATGGGCTACAACAATAGTCGTTGGAACTATTGTTGCAAGCGGAATTCTCTTCCTGGCAGGGTCAATCATGGAGGTTTTAATTTAATTGCAAATAAAAAAATTAATCTCCACGATTGACTGTCTGTACAAAGGCGATCTTGATAGTCAAGTTTCAAAAATAAAAGAAGATTCCAGAAAGGTTCAAAAACAAGATATATTTATAACGCATGCGGGCGTACGCGCACACGCACTAGAAGCACAGCAGAGAGGTGCCTCAGCAATTCTTAGTCCAATATTCTTCAAAGACCTTGAAGTAAATCAAATAATTGGGGATACAGCAAGGTCTAAAAAAGATTTAATCAAAAATCTTTACAAAGAAACAATAAGCAATATGAAAATTATTGGCATTACTGGCACAGATGGAAAAACAACAACCTCACTACTTACAAACAGCATTATCAATGAATCAAAAAAATCAGCCTCTATAGGCACGTTAGGTGTAAAAGGTAATGATGTAAATATTAAAACACAATTAACTACACCTCAAACTTCTGACTTGTTAAACACTTTAAACAAGCTATATGAAAAAAAATATAAATATGCAGTAATCGAATGTTCTTCACATGGTTTGTTTCAAGACAGAATAGATCCAATTAAGCTAGAAGCTGCTGCAATCAATAGAGTAACTAGAGATCATTTAGACTTTCATGGAAATCAAAAATACTACTTCAAAGCAAAATCTCTGATTTTTTCAAAATTAAATAATGGTTCCCCTGCGATAATTAACTCAAGCTCTCCATGGCTTGAAGCATTACAAAAAAAATATCCAAAACTCAATTGGATAACATGGGGCAGAGAAAAAGGAGATGTGATTGGAAGAATCATCTCTAAAACATTAACAAAATCAATTATTCAAATAAATCTTCCCGAAAGGAAGAATATTGAAGTAGAGACAAAGCTTGTAGGTGATTTCCAAATAGAAAACATACTTGCATCTATATCTTTATGTTATAGCCTTGGTTTTTCTGAGTCTGAAATAGTGAACGGAATATATGCTTTAAAAAACGTACCTGGAAGGATGCAAAAAATAAAAAGTGAAAAAACAAATGTATTTATTGATTACGCCCATACACCAAATGCAATAAAAAATTCAATTCAATCATTAAAGAAAATATGTAGAGGAAGAGTTTTTGCTGTGTTTGGATGCGGCGGAGATAGAGACAGGGGTAAAAGGCCTGAAATGATGCAAGCAGGCATGAATGCAGATAGATTATTTATCACATCAGACAACCCTAGAACAGAAAATCCAGATTCAATAATCAAAGACATGTTAAGAAGTTGCAAACAGGCAAGAAGAATTGAAATTGAAAAAGACAGAAAAAAAGCAATTGAAAATGCAATTCAATCAGCAAGGAAAGATGATGTTGTTCTTATCGCAGGAAAAGGCCATGAAGAATATCAAATAATAGGTGAAACAAAAAAACCTCATAATGATTTACTTTTCGCCAAGGAGGTTCTTGCAAGTTGCGCCTAAACCCATTCAGCATATCAAAAGCTTTACAAACAAAAGGCAAAGGACAAATGCCAGTTAATGATCTTTACGTAACCAATGATTCAAGGCAAATAAAACAAAATTCTTTATTCGTTGCAATAGCTGGCAAAAAAACAAATGGTACAAAATTTATCAAACAAGCAATACAAAAAGGAGCTTCAGCGATAGTTTCAAATCAAAGATTAGACCTTGGGGAAAAAATATGGGTATTAAATTGCGAAGATCCACGATCTGCATATGGGCAACTAGCAAACACAGCAAGAAAACAATGGAATAAAAATGTTATTGGCATAACAGGGTCTATAGGAAAATCAACAATTAAAGATTTGACTGCCGCTGCACTTGGAACAATTGAAGATGTTGTCGCTTCACCCTACTCCTTCAACAATGAAATTGGACTTCCGTATTCGATACTAAACGCAAAAGGTACAGAGGAATACATGGTTCTTGAAATGGGTGCAAAAAATCCTGGAGATATCAACTATCTAAAAAAAATTGCAGAACCAAATTGTGCAGTCTATTCCTTCATATGCAATAGCCATGCAGAATATCTAGGTGGCATAGAAGGAGTAATAAAAGAAAAAGGTTCATTGGTTTCTGGCTGGGGAAAAAATAAAACCTTAGTGATATCATCAAAGAATAATCACCATAAAGAAATATCAAAACTTTCATCAGGTGCGAAAATAGTCAAATGGGGACCTGGTGAAAAGATTGATTCTAAAGAAATTAAATTAGACAAATATGGAATTCCTAGCTTCAAGATCAAATACAAAAATAAAATATATAAAGTTAACTTAAGGTTACCAGGCTCTTTTCAGGTTGAAAATTCTTTAGCAGCATTATCTACAGCCATCAATTTCAATGTTGATTTAAATGACGCAATAACAAGAATAGAAAAAGTTAAACCTCTTCCGCATAGAAAAGAAATACATCCAATAAGCAATGATGGGGTTTTGCTAGATGATTGCTATAACGCAGGTGTCGAATCAACAAGTGAAAGTATCAAATGGGCTTCTTCAATATCTGCTAAAAGACCAAAAATAATGATACTTGGTGACATTTTAGAAACCGGCAGCAATGAGATAAAAATGCATAAAAAAATTGGAAAAATAATTAAAGATAATAAGTATTCTGAATTTTTAACAGTTGGAAATTTGGCAAAATATGCATTGGAGGAGTCAGAAATAAATGGAGAACATTATCGTACAACCGATGATCTTTTAGACAATTTAAAAAAATATGATTTTTCAGCAAAAGTTACATTGGTAAAAGGCTCAAGATCAATGCAGCTTGAAAAGATTACAAAAAAAATTAGGGAGATTTTTTCTACGTAAAAAATGAACATTTTTAATAAGCACTCTCTTTTTTACACATTGTGCTTTTTAATAATTTTCAATTTTATTTTCAACCAAAACCTGCATAACAATATCCACATAAGCAGTAGCTTAAATTACCAAAATCTCTTAATTGGAATATTCATAATCACAATATTTTCATTTAACTCATATTTGAAAATCGCCAGCAAAAAAGGCTGGGGGCAATACGTAAGGGAGGAAGGCCTCGAAACACATCTGAAAAAAAGAGGTACTCCAACAGCAGCAGGATGGATTTTTTTCGTAATGTTGATCATTCCGCTTTATATTTTTTTACCTAATTTTTTAATTGAAGATAGCATCATATGGGTACCCATCTTAGCAATAACGATAATGTTCATAACGGGACTAATAGATGATTTATACAAAATAAATGGTAAAAAAGAGGGCCTTCTTGCAAGGTATAGACTTTTAGCTCAATTTTTAGTCGGCTCTCTTTTAGGGTATTACTTCCTACCTTGGGATTTATATACCAACTTAGCTGTTGGTTTCTTACTGTTTGGTGCTGCCGTCAATGGTGTTAATTTCACCGATGGATCTGATGGTCTTCTGGCGGCAGTTGTCCTTGCAACACCAATTGGACTTTTAATACTTTATATTGTCTCTCAAATAATGGGTGTAGGCTTTCCTATCGTAGGCTCTAAATTTATCTTTATCTTATTAGGCTTGCTAATGCTCTCATGGATACCTTTTAACAGGCATCCTGCTAAATTATTCATGGGCGAAACTGGCTCTTACACGATTGGGGCAATAGTGGGATTCATTGCAATATATTCACTAAAAAACGAACCAATAATTACTTTTTTGCTACTTGCTGTACCTGTTTTTCAAATTACAACTGTTGTGATTCAAGTTTTCTTTTATAAAAAATTTGGCAAAAGAGTATTTTTAATGGCTCCATTTCATCATCACCTTGAAAAGAAAGGATGGAGTGAAAACAAAATAGCCTACTCGGCTTTCTTTTGTCAATTGTTTTTGACTATTTCATTGATAGGAAGTGTTACCTACTAATGAAAACTCTTATTTACGGTATGGGAATAAGCGGTAAATCAGCTGCTGAATATCTAGAAAGAAAAAAAGAAAAATTTGTTGTGTATGACGATAATAAAAGATCAAAAAGATACACAAACTGGAATCAAGATCTCTCTAACATCAAGGCAATAGTTGCTTCTCCCGGGATACGCTCTAAAAATCCAATTTTAAAAAAAGCTCAAGATTTAAACATACCGATACACTGCGACATTGGACTTGTATCTTTTGAAAATAAATTACCAAAAATAATTTCCGTAACTGGAACTGCTGGAAAAACAACACTTGTAAGCTTGCTTGTAGATGTCCTGAATGCAGATGGGAAAAAATCAATAGCATTGGGGAATTATGGTCTTTCTCCATTGGATGTATTAAAAAATAATTATGAATATTGGGTAATAGAGGTTTCAAGTTTTCAATCAAAAAGACTTGCCTTGCTGAAACCAAACATAGGAATCTATTTAAACCTTTCACAAAACCATCTTGATTGGCATGAGACAATTGAAGATTACAAAATTTGCAAAGGGACAATTTTCAAAAACCAAGATGCTAATGATTTGAGAATAGTAAATGCTAATCTTGAAAAAAAATACATAACAGGCAAGGCAAAAGAAAAAGAAATAAAGAAAAATGAATTTTCAAACCTAAGAGAAGATATTCACAAAGAAACCTTGTCTACTCTTGGCTTATGCATAAAAGAATTAAATCTAAATCACGATATAGCAAAACAATCGATTATGAACTTTAAAACATTGATGCATAGATATCAAAAAATAAATACAACCGATGGAATTCAGTGGATTAATGACTCAAAAGCAACAACACCCCTCGCTACATTAACAGCTATAGAAAGAACTCCAATTGGGTCAATAGTCTTGATGGGTGGAAGCGATAAAGATCTTAACTATAAAAAAACATTGAAAAAGATAAAAAAGAAAAAAATGAAATTGATACCATTTGGAGATATATCTCATGCACTGCATGAAGAAGCAAACAAACTTTCAGTAGATTCTTCAAAACCATGTGAATCATTGAAAAAAGCAATTCAAAAAGCAAGAAATAACGGAAAAGGAAAAACCATACTCTTATCACCAGGAACAGCAAGTTTTGACGAATTTTCAGGCTACGAACAAAGAGGAATGTACTTTATCGAAAAAATAAAAGGAGGTTGAATATGGATAGTCAAAAAAATATACACTTTATAGCAATGGGAGGAAGTGGAATGGAGCCGCTTGCAAGATGGTGCGCAGAAAAAGGATGGAAGGTTTCAGGTTCTGATATTTCAGAAAAATCAGTAAAAAAACTCAATGAACTTGGTTTCGACTGTAAGCTAAAGCATTCTGAGGAAAATATTCCAAAAAATTGCAATCTTGTTGTTTATTCAAATGCAATACCAGAAAACAATATAGAAGTTCGGGAAGCAAAAGAAAGAAACATAACAAGATTGCACAGACCAATATTCCTTGCAAAACAATTTAATAAAGCAGAAAAAAGAATAGCTGTAACTGGGACTCATGGAAAAACAACAACAAGCTCCTTGATATCATGGATAGTATACAAATCTGGAAGAGACCCTAATGTCCTTATTGGGGGGGAAATGCTTAATTGGAATGCTGGGTACAGAGTCGGAGATAATAAATACTTTGTTGTTGAAGCGGATGAAAGTAATCCTGAATTTGTAAATCTAGATCCAACAACGCTTGTTCTAAACAATCTAGATTGTGACCATATGGATACATACAGAACAATGGAAAATCTTGAAAGATATATTACAGATTATCTAACAAGTCGTGATGAGAAATGTAATTTTGTGATGCCTAGAGAAAAAGGATTAGGAATGTCAAAAATACTTGAAAATAGCTCAATTAGACCAGGTAGCATTATTACAACAGCTTTGATTGAAGATGATAAAGAACTTGGACAAGGAAGCATGGCTGACAGAGCGTTGCTGGAAGGAAAAATAATTAGCGAAGGTGAAAGAGGAATGCTTATGAGGGTTCTATACTACGGATTGCCATTAGGTGAATTCTTTTTACCTCTTTCCGGTAAGCACAACGCAAGAAATGTTCTTTCAGCAATTGGTGCATGTTTAACATTGGGAATGGATGAAAATGAAATTTACGAAGGCTTAAGATCCTTCAAGGGTGTAGGCAGGAGAATGGAAAGAATTGGAAACACCGCTATAGGTGAAATTTTTTCAGACTATGCACATCATCCCACAGCACTTAGAGAAACGCTAAAAAGCATTAAGAATAAATATAAAAACAAAAAAATTGGAATTGTTTTTGAGCCACATAGATATACAAGATTGCAAAAAACACATGAACAATTTTCAAATGTTTTAAATTCTTTCGAATTTAATCAAAAATTCATATTGCCAGTTTATGCAGCAGGAGAAAAAGAAATTGATGGAATTAGCAGCGAGCTTCTTGTAAGAGATAATTCTGATTGCCAACTTTTAAAACAAGAAGACATAATTGAAAATCTTGTAAATGGTGAAAATGACATAGTTGTTTTTCTAGGAGCAGGAAACATACACAAAATTGCTTATCAAACATTTCAGCTTTGTCAAATTAATTAATGCTGCAAAAATTCAAAAACTTTGATGGAAAAAATCTAACCACCTTCAAGATTGGTGGGGAGGTAAAGAAACTTCTGATTGCATCAAGCATCAAAGAACTAAAAGAAGCAATTGAAATTCTTTCACATGAGAAAAAATGGCTCATTTTAGGTGCTGGGAGCAATATCTTGATATCAGATAAAGGATTAGATGGAGCAATAAAGCTAAAAGGAGATTTTTTGAAAATTGCACATCATGAAAATGTAATATCTTGCGGTGGCGGAACATTTGGATCGGCAGTAATCAAATATGCTGAAAATCAATCTTTATCTGGAATGGAGCCATTTTCAGGATTGCCAGGAACAATTGGGGGATGGATAGCAACTAACTGCGGCCCAAAAGAGATGAATATTATCGACATACTCAAATCAGTTACAGTTATAAATAAAAAAACACTTGAAGTAAGAACACTTCGAAAAAATGATTTTAAATATGGTTATAGATATTGCTCACTAAAAAATCAATATGGAATAATAGAAGCCAACTTTGAATTGCAAAACAAACAAAAAGAAAAAATAAAACAAGAAAATCAAAAATATATGAAATACAGATTATCAACACAACCCAAAGGAAGCTCTGTAGGTTGTATATTTAAAAATCCCAAAGGTGAATCAGCTGGGAAAATAATAGATTCATGTGGTCTTAAAGGATTTAAAATGAAAAATTTGCAGATTTCAAAAACACATGGAAACTTCATAATAAATCAAGGAAAATCAAAAGCTGAAGATGTTTTTGAAATGATAGAAATGATCAAAAAAAATGTATTTTCAAAAACAGGAATAAAACTAACTGCTGAAGTAGAAAAAATAGGACATTTTAACCATGACTGATAACCTGTTCGGAAAACAAGAAAAAAATAATCTAGATATAAACGTGAAAATTATTGCTCTAGGTGGTGCAGGATGCAAAATACTAAAAAGAATCAACAGCAGGTTACATAAAAGTATCCAAAAAGATGCAATAGACACGTCTATATCGAGCTTAAACAACCTTTCAGAAGATGTAAAAAAATATAACATAGCGACAGATAGATATGGAGGCAAAGGCACAGATTGTGATTATTACGGTTTAAAAGAATACCTCATTGAAGACAGAATGGAAAATACAAAAATTGAAAAAACAGAGAATATTGATTTGATAATTTTTATATCCTGTCTAGGTTATGGTAGCGGATCAGCAATTCTTCCATGGGCACTTGAACAACTAGAGCAATCTCTAGACCAGCTTGGAAGAAAAACAATAAAACTAGGTTTTTTCATTCAACCTGCAATAAGTGAAAATCCTGATTCTTTAGAAATAATTGATGACTCTTTGAAGCATTCAAATGACAAACTTGATTCCTATTTAATGATCTCAAATGACAAACTTTACTCAAGCTTTCAAGGAACATTGGAAGATGCTTTACACAAAGCTGACTCTTGCCTTATGGAAATCATTGAGCTAATCATTGAAAACAACTACAACACTATAAATCTAGATAAAGCAAACATACTTGAGTTTTTCAGAAACGCAGGGCAGATACATTTTGGACAAGGGAAATCAAAAGAGGAAACAATGGTGCACATGGCTATCGAAGAATCATTTGAAGGAACCCTATTAAGGCCTTTGCCGATCAACAAACCTCCCCATAGAGCTTTATGCTGGATAAATGGTCCTCCAATCAGTGCTTGTTTACATCAAGAAATAATAGAAAGTATTTCCTCAAGGTTATCTCCTTCCGTAAATGGCAAACAAGGAAAAATTAACATATCGATAAACACAATGAATCAAAAAATGCTTGAAATACATTTGATGCTCAGCAGCAAACAGGGAATTGCCTAAAATGAAAATACCTGCAGAAGTAAAAATTATTGCAGCCATAAAAAATAGAAATGATTCAGAGCTAGAAAAAATTTACTCTAAAGGTATACAAGATTTTGGAGAAAATAAATTACAAGAATATCTAAAAAGATCTAAAAAAATAAAAAACAAAAATATAAATTGGCATTTTATTGGAAGAATCCAAATGAATAAAATTAAAAAAATATCCAGGGAATTTAAATTCATACACTCAATATCTAGATTTTCAGAAATAAAACAAATATCAAAAATGGGACCCCCTTATCCAACATGTTTAATTCAAATAAACCTAGGTGATAATTCAAAATCAGGAATTAATCCGACAGAATTAAGGTCTTTATTAAGCATGTCAAAAAAAGAAAACCCCAAATTACCAATTAAAGGTCTTATGACAATGCCTCCTTATACAACAAATCCAGAAGAAAATAGAATGTGGTTTAGAGAGGTTAAAAAATTGGGTGATGAAAATTTTAAAAAACCATTATTGTCAATGGGAACAACTCAAGATTGGAAAGTGGCAATCTCTGAAGGTTCAAATATCATAAGGTTGGGGAGGAAAATTTTTGAATTCTGACTGGATGGAACATTTAATACTTGGTTTGATCCAGGGAATTACAGAATTTCTACCAATTTCATCTACTGGTCACCTTGTTCTTATAAGAAACTTTTTTGGAATAAATCCAGAATCAAATTCTGCTATCCTCACGATATTACATCTTGGAACACTTTCTAGCCTTCTTGTAGTTGAAGGCAAAAACCTAACCAAAATGATATTATCAAAGCACCCATTTCGCAATATTGAATTTCATGCAATATTTATAACAACACTTGCAACTTTAATTTTTTATTTATCTTTTCAAAATTTATTCGAATCAAGCTTTCAGGATGCAGGAAGCGTCGCAATAGGTTTGGTTTTCACTGCATTTATTTTGGTTTATGCAGAATTAAGAAAATCAACATCATTCAAAAACCTAAGACACACAACTTTTTTAGATTGGATTGCAATAGGCTTTCTACAAGCAATTGCGATCATACCTGGGGTTAGCAGATCTGGAGCAACAATAGCTGGAGGGCTTCTCATCGGTATGAACAGATATGAATCAGTTAAATTTTCGTTTATGTTGTCAATACCAGTCATAATAGGAGCAACTTTAATAAAGCTGGAAAATATACAATCGTATATTTCTGCTAATCCAGGACCTGCAATATTGGGATTTTTAACTGCTTTTTCATTTGGAATATGGGCAATGAAATTCATGTTAAATTATGTCAAAAAAAATAAACTTGAACCTTTTGCTATATATTGCTTAATATTAGGATTTCTTTCAGTCCTGGTGGTAAACCAATGAAGCTGAAAATAAACCTCGAAACTTTTTTGATTTTATTCGTTATGTACCACACAACTGCAACAACAACACAAATATTAGATCCACTATCAGAAAGCTACAGAGAATTATTTATTAATTTATGGGGAACCAATTCATGGATTTATCCTTTAATTCTTATTTACCCCATCTTAAACTCAATTAAAGAAAAAAAATTCATCAGGCTTCTTTTGATTCCTTGGATTTTTTTATTTTTAGGTTCTGGAGACAGTGCTGGTATATGGGGAAAAAACATCTATTCTTTTGTCGAAAGCATAATCGACAAAGAGGGAATAATAATATTAAATATATTTGCTTTTATTTCAATTGGTGTTATTTATTTTGATTTAGACAAACATATAAAAAATATTTTTCAAGACCTGTATAAAAAAAACAACTTTGAAAAAGATTTCAACTCTGGAAATTTTGAAAAAGATTTTGAATCGTTAAAAAAATCTAAAATAACAACAAGCACCTTGGTCAAAAAGGACACAAAAAAGAAAGTTGCTCAAAAAACAAAAAATGAAAAAAACAATAAAAAAACGATTAAAAATCAAGAGACTAAACCAAAAATAAAGAGCTACCATATACCAACAGAACTTTTACACAAACCGGAACCAGTAATAGAAATGGGAATACAGGAAGTAAAAGATATGGCTGACATAATTATAAAAACCTTAAAAGATTGTGCTGGATCCGAGACATTTTATGAAAGTTGTGCTCAAGGACGTTCTGTTGTAAGGTTTGAATTTAGAGTTTCTCCATCTGCAAACTTATCAAAAATAAGAAGCTCTGCAGAGAATATTGCAGTAGCTATTGCAAGTGTAGGAAAAGTAAGAATAGAAGCACCTGTTATTGGCAAAAGCACTATAGCTGTAGAAATACCTCAAAGAAACAAATCAATTTTAAGATTAAGCGAAGTTATAAAAAATCAGAAAAATGCTAATGGTTTGAATTTTATAATGGGAGCCCGCGTTGATGGAAGCCTGTTTAATGTAGATTTAGCATCATTGCCTCATATGTTAATCGCAGGAGCAACACAATCTGGAAAATCAGTTTTTGTAAATACGCTATTATTAAATTTAATATACAACAAAAGCCCAAAAGAACTAAAACTAATACTTGCAGATATGAAAAAAGTTGAATTAACTCTTTATAAAGATATTCCCCATCTACTGGTTCCAATTGTTTCAACTCCAGATCCAGCATTGAATGCATTAGATTGGGCAAGAATAGAAGTTGATCGCAGATATGAGTTGCTGGAAGAATCCAAAACAAAAAATTTAGAAGAATATAACAAAAAATCTAAAAACAAACTACCTTACATAGTTATAGTTTTGGAAGAACTTTCCGCACTTTTAATAACATCAAAAAATAGAGTAATAGAGTCTCTATCCGACCTTTCAGAAAGAGCGAGAGCAGCAGGGGTTCATTTAATTGCAACTATGCAAAGACCCGATTCGAAAAAGCTAGACGGATCTGTTAAGGCTAACCTGCCTGGGAAAGTTAGCTTTAGGTTGGGAACAAGATCTGACTCAATAACAGTTTTTGGTAAAGGTGGAGCAGAAAATCTTCTAGGCAGAGGGGATCTTTATTTTGATAGTCCAACGCATCCTGAATTAATAAGATGCCAAGCTCCATTGGTAGAAACAGAAGAAATAGAAAAAGTACTTAATTATCTAATTAAAAATTATGGTGAAGCTGAATATGACAAATCAGTTGAAGGTGAGGTGATAACACCAATAGATGAAATTAATGACGATATCCTGGAAGGAATGTCAAGCACTGATCGTCAGCTAATCAATGATATTAGACAAAGAATCAAAGATGAAGATGCGATAAGCGTAAGTCAGCTTCAAAGACTTTTTGGTATTGGATACAATAAAGCATCAAGAATGATGATGATAATGGAACAGCTAAATTGGGTTCATCAAGACCCAAACACATCAGCAGGTAAAAAAGGATGGGTAGTTGATTTATGAAAAAAATAATCAATATACAAACAATCAAACATATCGATACAGGGTTTCTAAAAAATGGATCCTGATTTTTTTTCTTTAGGAGATTTCACAATAAGATGGTATGGCTTGTGTATGGCCTCTACTGTGTTTATATCCTGGTGGTGGTCTAACAAATGGATAGAAAATAATAAAAAATCCGGCTTAGACAAAAAAGATTTTGAGGATGGTTTATTTTGGGCTGTTGTTTGGGGCATATTTGGAGCAAGATTAGTCTATGTTTTAACAAACCTCTCTCAATATCAAAATTTAGCTGAAGCAATGCAGATATGGAGAGGAGGCTTGTCGTTTCATGGAGCAATTGCTTTTGGTATTTTGTACTGGTCATTATGGGCAAGAAAAAGAAATATAAAACTATGCAGAATATTAGACCTACTGGCTTACCCTTCCGCAATAGGTATTATTTTTGGAAGAATTGGAAACCTTATGAATGGAGATGATGCAGCAGGCAGGTTAACAAATTTACCTATAGGCTATACATGGCCAGAAAAAGCATATGGCTTTTCAAGCTTTTGCCCTAACGCTGGAGAGACAATTGTCACTTGCTCAACCGAACTTGTAAGAGGCCCGGTTCACCTTTCTCAAGTTTACGGCATGCTTGTTGGATTAATACTTTTTTTAATATTATGGATAGGCACAAGAAGCCCTAAACATGAAGGATGGTTAACTGGCCAATGGTTAATATGGTACTCTTTATTAAGATCAATATTGGAAGAACCTTTTCGAAACAATCCTATATACTGGCAAGTTTTCGAAAATAAAGAAATTGGCTTTTCGATTCTCACACTAACTCAAATAGCTTCTTTTTTGATAATTGCAATAGGCTTGCTAGTGTTAAGAATGACACAAAAAAACGATACAAGCCCTTGGACGGGTTTTAATTATTTTAAAATTAAGGAATGAAACAAATGAAAAAAACATTAATCACTATTTTTACATCTTTGATTTTCTTTTCATGCGGAAAAGTTAATAACGAACACACTCTGCTCTATCTTGTTAACGAAAGACCAGATGAGGTTGTTATAGTTGACACATCTGATCAAAAAGTTATCAACAGATTTATGGCTGGAGAAGGTTTAAATGACTTAACCCTTGTCCCAAATCAAGGAATAGGCTTTATAGCAAATCAACATGGCGGTGTGATATCTGTTGTTGATTTAAACATGGGTACACTAGAGAGCGAAATACCTACAAATGGGTTTCCTTTGCATTTGACTAGCCCTCCTTCAGGCGAAAGAGTTTATGCAACTATAGCAAATCCGGAAACACTTCAAGCAAATGAAGTAAGTGTTTTTTCTGTTGACTCTTCATCTTTTATCGAATCAATACCTGTAGGCAATACTATAAATAATATAGAAATACATCCTGATGGAAGAACCCTTTATGCAACAAGGGCAAATACCGCAATGCTATTCCTGGTTGACACAGTTGAAAAAACAATAAAAAAAGAAAAAGTTTTATCCAACTCGCCTGCTGCAATGGCTGTAAGTCCAGATGGAAAATATATTGCTCTTGCTTTAACGCAAACAGATACCGTCCAAATATATGATCAAAATGCAGAAGATTTAATATTCTCAATACCTGTAGGCGATGCTCCAAGAGCAGTAACATTTTCAGATGATGGAAAATTAGTTTTAGCTGCTGATATGAGAACAAGATTCGTACATATTGCAGAAACTGAAACAGGT
>Ga0111541_10000032_pt1 | contig 41475 bp, 44 predicted proteins | sample Knorr_S7_td_DCM__FD_83039 | JGI IMG/M metagenome (GOLD analysis project Ga0111541, IMG submission 83039) | Marine microbial communities from Southern Atlantic Ocean transect - Knorr_S7_td_DCM_ad_131m_LV_B (version 2) (version 2) | ecosystem: Environmental > Aquatic > Marine > Oceanic | place...
TTGCAGAATCAGCAAAAATAGTTTCTGGCCTCGTGGTTGCTATCTTGATAGACTTTCCATCATTGGTTTTGTATTCAAGTGTCCATATGAAACCATTTCTGTCTTCACGATCAACTTCAATGTCAGAAACTGCTGTCTGAAGCTGACAGTCCCAATTCACCAACCTGTTGCCTTTGAAAATGACATCTTTTTTGTACAGTTCCACAAACGCCTTCTTGACAGCCTTGTTACATTGTTCATCCATTGTGAATCTTTCACCAGGCCAATAAGGCGTAATTCCTAATCTTTTGAACTGCTGAAAAATAACATCTCTGCATTCATCTTTCCATTCCCATGCTCGCTTAAGGAAGGCTTCTTTGCCCAATTCAATTTTTGAAGACCCTTCTGATTCAAGCTTTTTCTCTAAGACTGCCTGAGTGGCTATGCCTGCATGATCACTGCCTGGTATCCATCTAGTAGAGCAACCTTTTAACCTTGCCCATCTGGTAAAAACATCCTGCAGAGTATAACTTAACGAATGTCCAATATGTAAAGATCCTGTTACATTCGGAGGAGGAATAACAATTGAAAAAGGTTTGCCTTTCGATTTTGAATCATGAATAGGAACATCTTTTTCCCATTGGTTAACCCATCTCTCCTCGTTTTGTGAAGGATTGTAAAAATTAGACATTATTTGAACTATTTCAAGACTGTATCAATAAGCCCGTATTTTTTGGCATCATCCGCACCCATCCAAAAATTCCTATCTGTATCTTTTGCCACCTGTGTAATTTTCTTACCGGTATTCTTAGATAAGATCAAGTTGAGCTGTTCTTTGATTCTCTTGATTTCAGCTGCTTCAATTTCTATGTCTGAAGCCTGTCCGCTAACTCCACCCAAAGGTTGGTGGATCATTATCTTGGCATGTGGCAATGCAGCTCTTTTTCCCTTTTCTCCACAAGACAACAAAAGAGCGCCCATAGATGCAGCTAAACCAACAGCAATTGTTTGAACTTTTGGCTTAACTATATTCATAGTATCCATTATGGCCAAACCAGCAGAAACTTCCCCTCCAGGAGAATTTATATAAAGCCTAATATCCTTGGTTGGGTCTTTTTTCTCTAAATAAAGCATCTGAGCGACAACCAAATTTGCCATATGCGTTTCAATTGGTCCATGGATAAAAATGATGTGCTGTCTCAATAATTGGGAATAAATATCAAAAGCTCTCTCGCCTCTATTTGTTTGTTCTACAACCATAGGTATCAAATTCATTTCTTACTCTCCTGCCTGTCCCAAAATTCCTTAATTATGGAATTTCGAACCTTGGCCCTTCTTATATTTCTTGCAATGATCGGAAGATTGCCATTTCTTTTTGACTCTTGAATAATCTTCTTGACTGGTCTTCTTACCTGTGATGCAATATCTCTGAAAAAGTATTCAATCTCATGATTCAAAACCTGGATCCCCTTCTTGTCGCCTATGGCGTCAACAACGATTCCCAATTTTATGTTTTCAAGAATGCCCTTTTCACTTTCCTTCCACCAGTCTTCAATTTCGGTCTTCTTGTTTTCATCAGTATTGTTTTTCACATAATTATTCCACTCAAGCTGTTTCTCTTCATCAATCAAAACCTGAGGAACAGAAAAATCTTTAACTTTCTTCATGAGAATTTGAGGTAATTTTTCATTGGCTTCAGCGAATGCTTTATCTTCATTTTGGATCATTAAATTACTCTTTATCCTAGTTTTGAATTCATCTTCATCCTTAATTCCATATTTTGCACAAAGATCAGAAATAACAGGTATTGTTTCTCTTTTGACAGATGTAATTTTTATTTTAGCATTAACCATCTTGCCACCTAAATCAGGGTTTGAATAAGCTTTAGAAAATTTGCTTTTAAAAGACAGCTCGTCATTTTGATTTTTTCCTATTAATTTATCCATAAACGATTTAGAAGGCAATGTTTTAGCATTGATCTCAAATGCCCTTTCAACCTTCTCTTCAACTTCACCTGAAGAGAATACCCCTTCCATCCTGACGTAATCTCCCTCCTGAATTTTTTCAGCAGGTAAAAACTGAGATTCAGCACTGACAATTTTGCTTAATTCGGAATCGACAGCAGCATCAGTTACTTCATCTGGTTTAGAAAATTTGTAATTAAACTTATCAACAAAATCAACATTAATCTCAGGAAGAACTTCTATTTCAACAAAAATATCAACACCTGTTTTTGTTTTCTTGTTTTTGATTGACTGCAATGCTATGGCATGCAAATTGTTTTGCTCAATAGTTGATTCTGCAGAATTTTTCCAAACCGTTTGGACTGCCTCTTCAAACAAGGATTCTTCATCAATATATTTTTTAAGCATACTATCTGGAATTTTTCCAGCCCTAAATCCAGGAACCTTAATTTGTCTTTTGTACTGCTTATATAAACCTTTTTCAATGTTTGAAAAATCCTCACTCGCAATCTTAAATGTAACCAAAGCCTTATCTGGCTTGGTTCTCTTAACAGAGCTAGGAACAAAAGTAATATTTTTCATAAGTCAAGGCCTAGCGGAAGAAGGGATTCGAACCCTCGACCCTCACGTTGGCAACGTGATGCTCTACCACTGAGCTACTTCCGCAAGCCGTGAGCCGAGAGGGATTTGAACCCCCGACCAACGGGTTAAGAGCCCGCTGCTCTACCACTGAGCTACCGGCCCATAAGTCACTAATTTAAATTCTATAACCATAATTCAATTATGCTACACGCCCGGCAGGATTCGAACCTGCAACCTTCGGGTTCGAAGCCCGACGCTCTGCCAGTTGAGCTACAGGCGCTTGGGGCGAGTGACGGGATTTGAACCCGCGACCTAAGGGACCACAACCCTTCGCTCTCCCCCTGAGCTACACCCGCCGTAGACGTACTGACTTACTATTCTAAACTTCTTTCAATATAGAATCAATCCATATCAAGCCAAAAGGAGTTTAAGCATGAAGATAAAAAAAATACTTTCCATAATTTTATTAATCACAACAGCAGGATGTTCGTTATTCACATCAGGCAAGGATTCTTACGAAAGACAAGTTGCATTAAGTGAAGATCTGCAAAAGGAAAATGAACATAATCATGTTGCTGGAGAGCACCCACTTGAGAATATTGAAATTACATCTGAAGATTTTGAATGGTTGGTTTATGAACTTTCAGGAGACAAATACCTTGGAAGAGGAATAGGTCAAGAAGGTGGTGTTGAATCATCAAAACAGATGTTGGAATGGTTTGAATACTTTCATCTAACAGAATCATGGTTGGAGGAATTTGAAGTTCTGCTTGGAACAAAAAGTGTTGAATCAGAACTTAAGTATGATTCAAGATCCTTCGAAAAAGAAGTTGACTTTTCTGCCATCGACTACACAGCTGATGGTGATGTTGAAGGCAAAGCATGGTTTTTAGGTTATGGGATTGCTGAAAATGAATCTGACTGGAATGACTGGGTAGATGCTGAAGGAAACAAGCTAGACCTTGAAGGCGGAATTGCAGTAATGATATTGGGTTTGCCCGATGTTGAAGAGGATCACCCTTTGAACCTTAGGGAAAACAGAAGGCTTGGAATGTTAAGAGTTAAAACCCAAATTGCAAAGGAGCATGGAGCATCAGCTGTCCTTTTCATATACCTTGGATCAGACAATCCAGGAGGTTTGATTAATGTTGGTGGAACCATAAGATGGGGAGCTTCCCCGATCCCTATAGGTCTTATAACATCAGAAACCTACTCAGAAATTTTTAATGATTCGATACGTGACTGGGGTGAAAGCCTAAAATCAAGAAAGACAACTAGTGAAAAAACATTGTCATTCTCAACTAAGGTTGAACTTAATTATGTCACTGCCTTCAATGTCATAGGTTACCTAGACAGCGGCAAAGACAAAACCTTTGTAATCGGTGGGCACAAAGACCATATGGGAATAAATGAATCTGGAGAGGTTTTCTGGGGAGCTGATGACAATGCAAGTGGAACGGCAGGGGTTTTGGAATTAGCAAATTATTATTCCCACATGCCAGCAGAAGACAGACCTGGAAATTTTTACTTCATGCTGTTTGATGCAGAAGAATCGGGGCTTTTGGGCAGCAGGTATTTTGTCAACAATAATCCTGAGATTATGGAAGAGCTGGACTTTATGCTGAATCTTGATATGGTTGGTAGATATTCCGATAATGAGAAAATACTTATGGGTGGAATAAATAGCTCTGAAATTTTTGAAACTGATGAATTCTGGTCTGCACTTATAGGATTAAATCAAAATTTGAATTTCGAAAAATCAACCTTTGGCGATGGCAGGTCTGATCATGCACCATTTATAGATAAAGGAGTTCCGGCAATGTTCGTTTTCACCGGAGTTCATGATGACTATCACACGCCAGCTGATACACCTGATAAGGTTGATTATGAAGGTTTAGAGGAGATTGGTAATTTTTCAATATCATTAATCGATCTAATTGCAGCAACAATGGATCTGGATGTATCACAGGAAGGAGACACTATGCCTTATGTTGAAGAAGAAGAGGAGGAGCTTATGCCTGAATCTGGATGGAGATCATGGTTTGGGTCAATGCCTGATTATGCAGACAGTGGCGATTCCGGCTATCTGATTGGCGGAATAACAAAAGCATCTCCAGCCGAAAAAGCTGGACTCCAAGCAAAAGACAGAATCGTCAAAATAAATACAACTGAAATAAAAAATCTAGAGGATTTCATGTATGCTCTTAACAAATACAAGCCGGGTGAAACAATTAAAGTCAAATTCATTAGAGAAAATGAAGAATATGAAGTCGATTTAACATTAGAGAGCCGTCAGGACAGATAAAATTAAGAAAGATGGGAATTCTTGAAGGTAAAAAAGGACTGATCGTTGGTATAGCAAATAAGCATTCAATAGCTTGGGGTATCGCAAAAGCATGTGTCAAACAAGGTGCTGAATTAGCATTTTCCTACTTAGAACCTTTTGAGAGCAGGGTTAGAAAACTCGCTGAAGAACTAGGATCGGAACAGGTTTTTGAGTTGGATGTCACCAATGATGAACATTTGGAAAATGCTCCGAAGGAAATAGAAAAAAGATTTGGGAAAATAGATTTTCTTGTCCATGCTGTTGCAATGGCAAAAAAAGAAGAATTAGCAGGAAGGTTCGTCGATACAACAAGAGACGGATTCAAGCTTGCTTTAGATGTTAGCGCATGGTCTTTAATCGGGCTGACAAAAGCACTCCTTCCTGTTATGCAGGATGATGCTTCAGTCCTAACAATCAGCTATCTTGGTGCAGAAAGAGTTATTCCCAACTATAACGTTATGGGGGTGGCGAAAGCAGCACTTGAATCTTCGGTCAAATATCTCGCAAATGATCTTGGTCCCGAAGAGGGAATACGTGTCAATGCTATATCGAGCGGTCCTGTCAAAACACTATCCGCTTCAGGGATTGGAGATTTTGGGCAAGTCCTGAAATGGCAAGAAAGCACATCTCCATTAAGGGGAAATCTTTCTTTAGATCAACTAGGGCCAACAGCAACTTTTCTCCTTTCTGACCTGTCTGCTGCAATAACGGGCGAAACCGTTCATGTTGATATGGGCTACCACATTATGGGTTCTGCAAGTCTTGGTGCTATTAAAAGGTTAAAAGATCTAGAAAAATAAATACTTTAAGGTTTAATTAAATCCCAATCAGGCATCTCTTGAATCAAACCTTTGTCAAAAGCTAATTTAAAAAGAAGATTAACAGCAGAAACACCTTCATTACCAAGACTTATCGTTTTATTGTTAACATACATTTTGATAAAACGATCATTCTTGTCTTCACTTAAGCCTCTTCCAAAATCCCTGGCGTAATCATTCGTTTCCTGTCGATTCTTCTCACCCCACACTATGCTATCTAAAAGTATTTTGGCCATTTTCTTTGCTGTTTCAGAATCGACATCCTTGCTAATCGCATTCGTTCCCAAAGGCAAAGGCAAACCCCCACTCTCTTGATGCCATAACTCTCCATAATCAACAACCTTCTTAAAACCCTCTTCCTCATAGGTTATCTGCCCTTCATGTATCAAAAGCCCTGCATCAACATCTTTATTTTTTACAGCTGCCATAATCTCATCAAAAGGAACAAACTCCTCAACAAAATTTGATGCAAATATTCTCATTATCAAAGTTGCGGTTGTATGGGGTCCAGGCAATGCAACCTTAGCACCTTTAAGATCAGGAAATGAGATATCTGAATTTTTGTTAGCTATAAGCACAGGCCCATAACCTAAACCCATTGAGGCTCCTGGATCCAAGACAGCATAACTTTTATAGACTTTCGAAAGAAGATGCCATGATATCGCTGTCATCTCCAACTCTCCGTTCAAAGCCCTATTGTTTAAGCTTTCAATATCCTCGACACACTCTTCGATCCTCAAACCTTGGTTGTCTATCTTGTCGTTAAGCATTGCGTAAAACATGAAAGCATCATCAGGGTCTGGAGAATGGCCAATACGGATTATGTTAGACATCGAAGTTCAATCCTACCCTTTTACAATCTATATTGCTGTGAAAAAAGAACTGCTTTGTATATTTTTGGCGTTAACGGGATTTATACCTGCGGGAGAATATGGGCCTGGCGGAATCCTTATGCCTGACATCAGTAAATCTGAAGGTCTTGTCGGAAGCCTTTCTACAGATGGTTTTTACCCAGATGGAACCATCAAAATGAATCTGAACTGGAACGAAGATCCTTTAACTTGGAATTGGTTTTGGGCAAAAGACTGGAAAGAAGATACTTTTGAAAAATATGGATTTAGCTTTAGGTATGTTCCATTTGAAAAGTTTTCAAAAATAAAAACTGCATTCTTTGTTACCCCATACTATTGGGAAACAACAAACGAAGGAAGTGCATCCTCCCAATTCGGGATCAATATGCAATATTTAATTGAATCACAAGAAAACATAATGGTTTCATTTGGTACTTCTTATGGTCATGATACGGCTTTTGGAAGCGACAACACTGAAATGGAACCGATTTTTTCAATTGGAAAAAAATTCGATAAATCAAAAATAAGAGCGGAATTCAGGGGTGGTGGTGATAAATCATTGCCAAAAAAAACAGCATTTTCAATTGAGCACGACATGGGTAAAATCAATATTTGGCTAGCTTATATGGTGACAACAAACCTGGACCAGACAATCGAAAATGGAATATCTGCAGGACTTAGCATGGATTTGCCATGGCCTATTAAGTAATTGAGTACTCAATTTAAAAAACCACTACTGAGTTGGTATCATAAAAATTCAAGAAAACTGCCTTTTAGAGGTTCAAAGAACCCTTGGAAAATTCTTGTTTCTGAAATTATGCTGCAACAAACAACAATGGAAACGATATTGAATCGATATCCATTATTCATCGAGCAATTTCCAACAATTTCATCTCTTGCGCAAGCCACTGAGCAAGAAGCGCTAAAAGCCTGGGAGGGTCTTGGTTACTACAGAAGGGTCAAAAACCTTAGGAATACAGCCCTGATATGCTGTCAAAAATTTAATGGCCAATTACCAAAAAAATATTCAGAATTGATTCTTTTACCTGGAATCGGTGAATACACAGCGGCTGCAATCTCTTCAATTTGTCATAATGAAAAAAAAGCTGCAATTGATGGCAATGTAACAAGGGTTATTTCAAGATTTTTTTCAATAGAAGAAAATGTTAGTAGAAGCATAGGGCTGAAAAAAATAAAGAGCTTAGCAAATAAAGTTCTGAATTCAGAATTCCCTGGGGATCACAATCAAGCAATAATGGATTTAGGTTCAATGGTATGTACGCCAAAAAACCCTAAATGCCTCTCATGCCCCGTATCTAAAAACTGTAGTGGTTTTAATTCTGGTGACGCAACAAAATATCCCGTAAAAAACAAAAAAAATAAATCTCCGGAAGTTGATGTTGCAATAGCATCAATAAAAGAAAATGGGAAGATACTACTCGTTCAGAGACCAGCAGGAACCATGCTTGAAGGTTTGTGGGAACTTCCTGGAGGCAAGGTTGAAAAAAATGAATCAATAAAGGAAGCTTGTGTGAGGGAGATAAGAGAGGAAACAGGCATGTCGATTAAAGTTAATCGAAAAATGGGAATGGTAAAACATGCATACACACATCTTAAAGTTAGGCTTCATATATTTGAAGCATCTATTAAAAATCACAAAAAAAATGGCAGTAGGAAATTAATATGGACAAATATAAATGAAATCGAGACACTGCCAATTCCTACAGGAACAAAAAAAGCTCTATCTATAATTAGAAAGTAATGATTTTTGTATATTTAATGGCTGGAGGTTCAGGGTCAAGATTATGGCCACTTTCAGAAACGCAACCAAAACCATTGTTGAAACTTCTCCCTAACGGAGAAACAATCCTTGAAGAAACAATAAAAAGAATAAGGTCACTAAAGCAAGAAACGAAAATCATACTTGGCGTTAATGGCAGTCACGAAAAACTCTTTAAAAACTTTTTGAAAAGAAAAAAAATTGACAATATTGATTTACTTATTGAGCCTTGTGCTAGGGATACAGCAGCAGCAATAATATATTTTTCATACTGTTTAAAAAACGGAGAGTATGGAGGCTCTTCTGAAAGCATTGTTCTAGCAACACCATGTGACCAGGTGTTAAATGACAATAATATATTTGCTGATGCGGTTGCATCCCTGTTGGACCGTGCACAAGAAGAAAAACTTATGACAATTGGCATCAAGCCTCATTTTGCAAGTACACAGTATGGCTACATAAAAACTTCAAAAGAAATAATGCCAAATACATTTGAAGTAGAAAAATTTATAGAAAAACCAAATCAAAAAAATGCTGAACAATATATCAAAGATGGAATGTATTGGAATAGTGGTACTTTTTTATTTCCAGTTAAAAAAATAATCAAAAGTTCCCAAGGCTTTTGTCCGAAAATACTAGAGAAGGTTAAAAAAACATTCAAACAATCACAAAATAAAAAAAAGCCTGCTGCATGCTTTTCAGAAATCCCAAAAACATCTTTCGATTATGCTATCGTGGAAAAAGAATCAAATATTTATATGTCAAAATGCGACACAAAATGGAGAGATCTTGGAAACTGGAAAGAAGTTGTTGATTTTTTTAAAGAAAAAGGAGAAATTAAAAATTTGAAATTTGAAGAATTTATATCAAAAAACAATACTGCAATATCAGAAAAAAAAGTAATCTTCCTAGGGACTGAAGATTTGATAGTTGTAGATGGTCCCAATGGAATACTGGTTGCTAATAAGGATTCTGCGACTGAATTAAAAAAATACATCAAAAAAACTAAATCTGATATTTAAGTTATAGAATTTCGGCTAGTTAAAAATGGCAAATTGGTTAATTGTTGGAGGCACCGGAAGGGTCGGCAGGCATCTTGTTAAAAGATTAGCAATGCGTGGTGAGCATGTTATCGTATCTTCAAGATCTGTTCCTTTGGATAAATCAGAATGGGTACAAGGTGTTGAATTTGTTCATAGCGGAGACCAAGATACCGGAAAGCCATTTTTAGATGCATGGGAAAAATCAGATGTAATTGTTAACCTTGTTGGAGAAGACATTGCTCAAAAATGGACTCCAAAATCGCAAAAGGAAATAATGGATAGCAGGGTTAATTCCACCAAGATGATATCTTTCTTATATCAATCATTAAAAAAGAGTCCAAAAACGTGGATTAATGCAAGTGCTGTAGGGTATTATGGATCAACAGGTGATGCCGCAAGTGAAGATAGTGAAAGCGGAGATAACTGGCTTGCAGAGGTTTGTGAAGCCTGGGAAAGCGAAATCAAAGCACCAGAAGAAGTCAAAACAATTACATTGCGTATTGGTCCTGTTTTACAAAAGGAGGCAGGGCCTTTCCCTAAAATGAATTTACCTTATCTTGCTGGTTTTGGAGCATGGCTTGGCTCTGGAAAACAATTTTTTCCCTGGATTCATGTTGACGATGTGGTAAATTCAATTATCTTTTTAGAAAAAAATACAGAATCTTCAGATATATTTAACCTTGTTAGCCCTGAGGCAATAACACAAAAAGATTTTTGCATAGCCTTAAATGAAGCCTACGGCAGACCTAGATGGCAGATGCAACCACCAATAGCGTCTATTATTGTGGGTCAAATAGTTAAAATGGCTCTCGGCAACATGGCTTCACTTCTACTTGAGGGCAGAGAAGTTTCATCTCAAAAAATAGTTGATGCTGGTTATAAATTTAAATATCCCACAGCATTACGAGCATGCAAGTCACTATTAGCAAAATAATTCCTCAATGTTAAAAATTGGCATTATTGGTTTACCTACAAGCGGAAAAACGACCTTATATCAAACTTTAAAAAAAAATAATCCAGACACGCATGGCAAAAGTGGAGAAAGCATAACCATAACACCAATAGAAGATCCAAAATTAGGGGAACTAGCTAAAATTTATAATCCGAAAAAGATAACAAAAACCAAAATTGAACTTTCTGATGGCCCGCCATCCTCATCATCATCAATAAACACAAGAGAAGCAACAAGGTTAAGAAATCTAAATTGTTTTTTTGCTGTATTAGATTTATTCTCAATCGATAAAAAAACAAACATAATGAAAAATTCACATCAAGACATCAACACAATAATTGAAGAATTATGTTTACAGGACCTGCCTATTGTCGAATCTTCAATAGAAAAAATTTCCAAAGAAAGCAAAAAAGGAATGAACGCAAGATTTCAAGAACTAGAAACTCTAAAAAAAATCAACAAAGAACTAAACCTTTCCAGACTGCCGGAAATTTCAGAAACTGAAAAAAACTTTGTCAAAGGTTATCAATTCTTATCTTTGAAACCAATCCATTTCATTGTTAACGTCCATGAAGATGATATCAACTCTAAGGAATTTGTACAAATTGATACCAGCATCAAGGAAAAATGGCCTTATTTAAGTTTTGAGCATGCATGTTTAGAGCTGGAAAAAGATCTTCAGGATCTTGAAGAAGATGAAAGAGGGATTTTTCTTGAAGAATACAATTTGAATCAACCTGCTTCTGAAACATTTTTGAAAAAAATCTTCATGATTACGGGAAGACATTTCTTCTATACAGGAGGACCAACCGAAGTGAGAGCATGGGATATTCCTGTAAACTCAACAATTCAGGAAGCTGCAGGTGCAATTCATAAAGATTTGGAAAAGAATTTTATTAAAGGTGATGTTTGGCCGTCAGATAAAGTAATTGAGCTTGGCAGTGAGTCCAACGCAAAGAAAGAAGGATTCTGGAGCCTGCAAGGAAAAGATTACATTGTTAAAAATGGAGATCTTATATTAATCAGACACTCAGGCTAATTCTCAATATTCCAAATGCCCTTTTCTTCTCCTCCATTCTTTCTAGCAAGAATAAATAAATAATCAGAAAGTCTATTCAGATATTTACCAATTGTTAAATTTACAGATTCAGAATCAGACAAAAGCCAAAAAGATCGTTCAGCCCTTCTTGCAACACATCTAGCTAGGTGCAAGAAAGCAGAAGGTGCCGGACCTCCAGGAAGAATAAAGTTCTCCAAAGGTGGCAAATCTTGACTGGCGATATCAATATTTTTTTCTAATATTTGTAAATTTTCTTCCGAAAACACAAAACGCTTATTTTTAGATTCAGGAAAACACAAATCACCACCTATATCAAAAAGATCATTTTGAATTTTTTCAAGATATTCCTTTGGCTTAGCGCCCAAGCTTATGCAGACACCGATGAATGAGTTTAACTCATCAACCTCGCCATAAGCTGTAACTCTAAGATTGTGTTTGCTGACTCTTTTGCCATCACCCAAACCAGTCTCTCCGCTATCTCCTTGTTTTGTTACTATTTTAGAAATTCTTGCCATTTTGCTATTACCTCCCAAAAATTGCCCTTATGAAAAACATTAAATTAGCAGGCCTTTCTGCAAGCCTGCGCATAAAGTACGGATACCAACTCTTTCCAAAAGGGATATAAATTCTTAAATTCCAACCACTTTCTATAATTTTCTTCTGCAGTGGGGTGTTAACACCATATAGCATCTGAAACTCGAATTTATCTTTAGTTATATTCTCTTTTTTAACAATTTTTAAAATCTCATCAACTATAAAAGGGTCATGTGTAGCAAATTCAGGATAACCACCGGAATCTAAACCTTTTTTAAAAAATAGTTTAACAAGGTCCATATAAGAATCATTTATATCATCTCTATCCTGAAAAGCAAATTCAGATGGTTCGTTGTATGCTCCTTTGCAAATCCTTGCCCTTAATCCATTACCCAAAAGACTCTCTAAATCATTCTTTGTTCTTTTAAGATATGCCTGCAAGCAAATCCCTAAATTTAAATCCTTTTTAACTGATCTGAAAACGGACAAAGTGTCATCTATAGTTTTGCTATCCTCCATATCGACTGTAATTTTGACCTTTTTAGCGGCACCCTCTTTGTAAACTTTAATCAAATTCCTTTTAAACAAATCCTTGCTTACAGACAGACCTAATTGTGTTGGTTTTAAACCTACCCAGAGATCCTCTTCTTTTTCACAAGCTTGAATCATTGAGATTATTTCGGACAAAGCCTTTTTTGTTTTTTGCTCATCGCCACTTTCCCCAAGCAGGTCGAGTATTGCGTCAAAGCCAGATTTTCTCAGGTTTCTAGCAGCTCTAATCCCTTGTTCAAGTACATCTCCAGCTATAAATCTTTTTATCACTTTTTTAGTCAAGGGGAAACCTCTAAAAAAAGATTCTGCTGACTTTGACTCAGACAAATAGATTAAGAAATTTCTCAAAAATCAATCCTCCCAACCAAAAGCAAACTCATAAATTGTTTCTAATGGAAGGTTTCTTGCTTCATCCCTAACCGTTACAGTAAACATTTTCCAGTTTTTACTATTAGTTTTAACCCAAAAAGACCAATCTAAAGCACTTTCTCTAGATGTCTGCAAGGAGGTTTTTGCAAAATGCTCTAACCTTAAACCATAATCATATTCATAACTCCAAACAGTCTCCAAACCAAGATGCCAAATGTTTTTAATCTCTGGATTATTCACATGAGTCTCATATGAAAAACCTGAACCCCAATAAAAAGGACTGGCAAATAAAAAATCATCTGAAAAACCTCCAGTTCTTGAGGAAATTCCCCATGACATAGAGTCATTTTCACTGACGGGAAGTCCAAGCTTTAAAGACCAATCTGGAGAACCCGCCTTATTTTCTTTTTCATATCCAGATCTATAAAAAAAATTCAATGGCCCTTCTTGCGTGTCCCAGTTTCCGTTTGTTTCCAACCCTGTCATTCCGATCAAAAAACCCCAAGAAGCATTGCCATAAAGGTGGTAGTGAGAATCTAAATAAACCATTGATTCAGAATCTAACTGACCTTTAAATTCAGAATACAAAAAAGCTATTTTTCCTTGGTTTAATTCCGGGTTCGAGGGAATCCAATGCGAACCCTTAGCGCTTGGCAAACCTGAAATGAAAACAAAAAACAAAGCAGCTAAATTAACCATACTCCAATTCTACGATGAGAGAGGGAATCGAAACCCTGAGCTATCGAAATACCTACACACTTTCGAGACGTACAATTTAGTCCACTTAACCATCCCATCACATTTTTAAATTCTAGATTTTTTTTTAGATAAGGTTTATACCTGATTAATTACAATAGCATATATGCCAAAATACCAAAAACCAAAAGGTACTAGAGACCTTGATGAAAATACAACGTTTAAATTCGAAGTAATTAGAAGTTTATTTGTAGCAATATCTAGATTTTTAGGTTATGGTCATGTTGAAATTCCCATATTCGAAAAAACAAACCTATTTGAACGATCAACAGGTGAATCAAGTGAGATCGTCACCAAGCAAATGTATAAATTCCAAGATAAGAAAAATAGAGAATTTGCTCTTCGGCCTGAAGGAACCCCTGGCCTAATAAGAGCCGCAATAGAAAACAATTGGCTTAACAGTCATAATGGTGATAAATTTTCTTATTTTGGACCTTTCTTCAGGTATGAAAGGCCTCAAAAAGGCAGATATAGACAATTTTTCCAATTAGGTGCTGAATCAATTGGATCAAATAATGTTGAGTCAGATGCTGAATCAATATACTTGCTTTCATTCCTTTTAAAGGAGCTTAAAATCAAACATGTAATCAAGCTCAACTCACTAGGTGAAAAGGAAGAGAGGCTGCGTTATATTGAATCTTTGCAACAATGGCTAACAAACAATAAAATCAAAATCGCAAAAGAGGACTGCATCAATATAGAAAAAAACCCTTTAAGGATATTAGATAGTAAAAAATCCGCAACCGTGAAAGGCATCAAGCAAGCACCGAAAATCCATGAATTCTGGAGCAGGGAAACATCCGATAGATTTAAAAAATTAACGGGCCTGCTTCAAGCTGCGAATGTCAACTACCAAGTTGATGAGTTTTTAGTCAGAGGGCTTGATTATTACACTTCAACAGTATTTGAAGCCTCGGGCCATGATGGTGCTCAGGATGCGTATGGAGGCGGCGGAAGATACAATGATTTAATTTCTGAACTAGGCGGTAAAAATACCCCTGCAATTGGTTTTGCTTGTGGTGTTGACAGAATTGCATCTGCGTTAAAATTTGACCAAATAAAACCTTTTTGTATCTTTATTCCACTTGGTGAGAAATGTCGTGAAAAAGCTTTTGGCATCATTTCAAAAATGTGGTCGAATAGCGTTTCAGTAAAACCATATTGGAATGAATCCAATTTAGGCAAGGCTCTAAAGAGGGCAAACTCTATTGGATCAAAGTATGTAATAGTTTTTGGAGAAAAAGAAATGCAGAATAACACACTGCTTGTTAAAAACATGAAAAATGGTAATCAAAAAGAGATACCGATAAATATGTCAAGCATAATGTCAGCATTAGGATTGGATGAATGAAGAAAACATATATATCTGAAGTCAATCTTGCTAATGTCAACGAAACAGTAATGTTAAAAGGCTGGGTGCATGCAATAAGAGATTTTGGTGGAAAAACCTTTTTCGACCTCAGGGATTCAACTGGATTAATGCAAGTTGTTATGGATTCAGAAATAATCAAACTTAAAAAAGAATGGGTGGTTGAAATCATAGGAAAAGTTTCAAAAAGATTGCAGATGAATGAAAAAATTAAATCTGGAAATATTGAGATAACTGAAAGCAAGATAACAATACTTAATGAAGCTGAAACACCTCCTATATATGTTGATAAAGATGATGATGAGCCCGATGAAATTAGATATAAATACAGGTATCTTGACCTTAGGAGGCCTCACAGGAATAAGATACTGAAAATTAGACATAAGGTGATTCAAGCAATTCGAGAAATCTTAAATTGCGAAGGTTTTACAGAAGTTGAAACACCCCTTTTAACAAGATCTACTCCCGAAGGTGCAAGAGACTTCATTGTGCCTAGTAGATTGCATAAAAAAAACTGGTATGCACTCCCCCAAAGTCCACAACTGTTCAAACAAATATTAATGGGTAGTGGAATCGATAAATATTATCAAATTGCAAAATGCTTCAGAGATGAGGACCTGAGGGGCAATCGTCAACCTGAATTCACACAATTAGATTTTGAGATGGCCTTCACTGATGAAGATGAAATATTTTCCATAAGCGAAAAAGTATTTGAGAATATCTTTGAAAAAGCACAAGGTGAAAAAATTACAACCCCTTTCTTTAGGATGACATACGAAGAAGCAATAAAAAATTATGGTATAGACAAACCAGATATGAGGTATGAGGCTCCAATAAAAAATCTTTCAGATACTCTTGTCAAAAATGGTATTAAATTTATTGACAATACGGTTGATGCTGGCGGTGAGATTCTTGGGATATGCGTTGAAGATTTTTTTCCATCTAGAAAAGAAATATCAAATCTAGAAAAAGTTGCGCAAAAATTCAATATACCAGGATTGGCATTTGCAACTAAAAAAGATGGAATATGGAATGGTGGAATAACGAAGATGACTAATGAGAGGACGTTGGATAAAAGCATTTCAACATTTAACAAAAAGGACAATTGCACTTTATTGATCATCGCTGATTCAAGCAAAGAAAATCTTTACGGTTATCATGCTTTTGGAGCAATTCATAGACATCTAAGAGATAATGGAGCACTTGTCAAAAATAGTAATAAATATGCTTTTTGCTGGGTGACAGATTTTCCTTTATTTGAAAAAACTGATAATGGAATGACTGCAGCTCATCACCCATTCACGTTACCTTTTAATGAACATATCGAAAAGATTGATAAAGAGCCCTTGAAAGTTCTTTCACACGCTTACGACCTTGTAATGAATGGAGAAGAAATTGCAAGTGGTTCAATAAGGTGCCACGATAGAGATTTGCAACTAAAAATCCTAGAATCTATAGGTTATTCACAAGCCGAAATTGAAGAAAGATTTGATTTCTTCTTAGAAATGATGAAGTATGGCTTACCGCCACATGGAGGACTTGCTCCCGGAATAGACAGAATTGTGATGATTCTTGCTGAATCATCCAGTATAAGAGATGTTATTGCTTTTCCAAAATCAACAGGAGGAACCTGCTTCTTAACCGGAGCACCAGGAAAAGCCGATCCACAAAGCTTAAAGGATCTTGAAATTTAATGAGCACTATTCCATTTTTTGATTTTCACTGTGACTCCTTAACCAAGGGCGGGTATAAAAAATTAATGAAAAACGACAATATGCATTGGTCTTTACCTAGATTCATTCAAGGTGGAGGCCAATTGCAAGTTCATGCAATATTTACACCTCCAGAATACAAAAAAGGTGATGCGACAATGTTTGCACTGAAATATGCGTCTGAATGGCAAAGATTTCTGGAAGAAACCAACACCACTGGAGTAAGAAGCAAAGAGGATCTTGATGAGAAAGGTCCTTTTTCCGTTCTCTCTTTAGAGGATGCTTCTCCTCTTGCTGGAAATATTGAAGCATTGGATATGTTTTTTGACCTAGGTGTACGACTAATAACCCTTGTTTGGTCATGTGATAATGAAGTTGGAAGAGGGGTCATACATGGCCAAGGACCAGCAATAACAAAATTCGGCAAAGATTTAATTAAAAAAATGAATGAAAAAAATGTAATTGTTGATTTGTCTCATGCAAGCGATGAACTTTTTTGGGAAGCTGTGAAAGTATCGGATAAACCGGTTGTGGCAAGTCATAGCAATTCTAGAAAATTTCGAAATCATCCAAGAAACTTAACTGATGATCAGATAAAAGAGATTTCAAATTGCGATGGCATAATTGGATTGGTTTACGTGCCTAACTTTGTAGGAGATCCACCAAAAGATACTGAGGATGAATGGAATTTTGAATTAAAAGGTGGGGTTGAAATACTAGCTAAGCATGCTGCACATATAGCTGAAATTTCAAAAGTTGAAACCATTGTTTTAGGAAGTGATTTTGATGGAACCAATTTACCTGTTGTTCAAGAAGTTTCAAAAACTCAAATAATGGCTAAAGAGCTAAAAAAAGTCGGTTTTTCTGAAGATGATATCGACAAAATATTCTACAAAAATGCAAAAAAATTTCTTTTGAAGAATTTACCTTAACTAACCACAGCGATTACGTATCCCATAACCACCCTTAGGGTAAACCCATAATATATGGTCAGGACATAATATTTGGCATGTTCCGCATTCGATACAATTTTCAAAATCTATATCCAGGTTTCCACTGTCTTGATTTTTTGTATAAACCTTTGCAGGGCATGTCCATTGTAGCGGGTTGAGAACTTCCCATTCTTTTGGATCGCCAATACAGGTAATATGCGTTTCATGATTATGGTCATAATTGATAGTAAACAGTTTATCTTCTATGGAAACAGTTTCAGTTACTGAGTTTTTTTTATCAGATGAATCCTTCATTTACCTAAGACCTTTAATAAATTATACAAATCTTTAACAATTCGCGCAGGGGATTTCATTTTTAAAACACCTTTAACCATGTTTTTCTTCTTTTTTCCCTTTGGGGTGCCATCAACAGTTAATAAACTTTTTGCGGCATAACTTATCAGTTGAGGATAATCATTTAATATATCCCTTCTCTTTCTGAAAAAAGGAAAAACATCTTCATAAGATCTTAAATCCTTCAAGATAAAAGAGTCTTCCAGCTTCTTCCTGTAAGCATTAAGAAAATTGGATGAAAAATCTTTATTTTTAATTGCTTCTAGCGCAACCTCTCCGGCAAGCCTTCCAGAAACAAAAGCAAAATTACTACCTTCTCTGTGAACGGCATTAACCATTAATGCTGCATCGCCAGACATTAAAAACCCATCAGCAACTAATGTAGGAAGTTTTTTGTATCCCCCTTCAGGTATCAGATGGCCTGCATATTCAATTGTTTTACCGCCCTTCAAAAAAGGCTTGATCGATTTGTGATTCTTTACATGTTCCAACAATTCATATGAAGCAATTTCATTATTTGCAAAATCAGCAACCAATGAACCGACTCCAATACTTACAGTTTTTCGATTCGTGTAAAGGAAGGCGTAACCCAAGCAGCCCTTCGTGATATCTCCAAAAATTTCATAAGACGCTCCTTCATTAGCTGAAATCTGAAAACGATCCTCAATTACATCTTCAGGTAACTCAATCACCTCTTTAACAACCAGCGCGACCTCATCTGGTTTTGGTTTGTTGCCAAAATTTCTTTTCCATGAAACAAAAGCATTGACACCCTCACCCGAAATAACCAAAGGTGCACGAATTTCTCCATTAGGCCTATCAGTAACCACGCCAACAACCTTTCCCTCTTCAACAATTAAATCTAAAACTACTGTTGCAGGGAGCAACATTGCTCCATGTTTTTTAGCCTCTCCAGCCATCCATTTATCAAATTCACTTCTCAAGACAGTGTAAGCATGTGCTGGGGCTTCAGTTTTTGCTTTGAATGCATCATCTGAATAACCTAATTTTGTAACTGTCTTTTTGTCTGAAACCCAATAATTTTGTTCTGTAATTGGTCGCTCAATAGGTGCATTTTTCCAAAAATCAGGAACAAGCTCTTCAAGTGAGGATGAATAAATAATTCCGCCCATGAGGTTTTTTTCACCAGGGAATTTGCCACGTTCAATTTGAAGAACCTTAGCTCCCCCTTTCGCAAGTGTGATTGCAGCCGCATTGCCTGCAGCACCAGCCCCAATAATTATGACATCAAAATTCACAAAACTACCTAAAAAGCTTAAAGTTCTTTAAGCTCATTAGTTAATTCTATAATCATCTGCTTGCCATCTCCAAAAAGCATTAACGTGTTATCTTTTCCAAATAATTCATTTTCAATACCAGCATAACCAACACCTTTTCCTCTCTTGTTAACTATAACGGTCTTAGATTTCCACACTTCAAGAACAGGCATGCCTGCAATTGGGCTGTTTGGATCTGTTTGAGCACCTGGATTAACAACGTCATTAGCGCCTATGACTAAAACAACATCTGTTTCTGGAAATTGTGGATTGATATCATCCATTTCAATTAATTTTTCATAAGGAACATTTGCTTCTGCCAATAGAACGTTCATATGTCCTGGCATCCTTCCTGCAACAGGGTGAATGGCAAACTGAACATTAACACCTTTCTTCTCCAGCTCTTCCATTAATTCTCTAACATTATGCTGAGCTTGCGCAACAGCCATTCCATATCCGGGAACTATTACAACCTTTTCAGCAGCTTCAAAAATCATAGCTGACTCTTCAGAGCCTACAGGCTTGTATTGAATCTGCTCACCACCTTCAGCTGCAGTTCCACCTTCCTGGCCGAAACCTCCAAGCATAACTGAAAAAAGACTTCGATTCATGGCGACACACATGATGTTGGTTAAAATTAACCCGGAAGCGCCCACAAGTGCACCACTAACAATCAAAATCGTTCCACCAATGTTTCCATCCATTAGAAGAATAAATCCTGCAGCTGAAGCAGCCATTCCTGAATAAGAGTTCAAAAGAGCAATTACAACAGGCATGTCAGCTCCACCTATAGGTATTGTTATTGCTATCCCAAGAACTAACGTAAGTCCAATAAAAATATAAAGGTTAGTGGGGTCAACAGGATAAGATCCTGAAGAAGTCATGATGATAAAGCCAAGAATCAAGATGAAGATAACTGAATTTAAGAAATGTTGTCCTTTAAAAACTATAGGGCTACCATTCATTCTTCCATCTAATTTCGCAAATGCTATATAACTTCCGGTTAAGGTAACCGCTCCTATCAGGATTGTTATAAAAACAACAATCATGCTGCCAGAACCACCTAGGTCAGCAACGGCACTTGTCGGATTTGAAAAATTTTGGAAAAAATAACTAACAGCAACTAAAGCAGAAGCCAGACCACCAAAACCATTAAACAAAGCTACCAACTGGGGCATTCCTGTCATTGCAACTGTCCTAGAAGCATAAATACCTATAGCAGCACCAGCAAACGCAAAAACAATTACCTGATCCCAGGTAACAATGCTCATATTTACTACAGTTAAAACAATTGCAAAAAACATACCCCATGCTGCTAATGTGTTACCTTGTTTTGCAGTTTTCACTCTTCCAAGTTTCTTGATGCCCATTACAAAAAATGTAATTGCAACCAAGTAACCAAAATTAATTATGTTGTCCATTATTTACCCTTCCTGTTGAACATTTGTAACATTCTGTCAGTAACCATAAAACCACCAACAACATTAATGGTTGCTAACAGCACTGCTGATAAAGCTAACCATTTTGCTAAATCAGAATCTGGAGGAAGCACCATCGCTAAAAGAGCACCAACAATTGAAATGCCTGATATTGCATTTGATCCGGACATGAGGGGAGTGTGCAATGTCGGAGGAACTTTAGTGATTAGCTCAAAACCAATAAATGAACCGAGCACTAATAAATAAAAACCTAACATCATTGGGTCAATTAGCATAGATTCTCCTGCGTTAGATGCAACTTCATGCATATGAGATGTAGTCTCGCTAAGTTCATCCGGATAAGGAGCCCTTGGGTGTAAAAATAAATTAATCATTTGCTTTCCTCCATAGCATTTTTGATTCTCTCTTCAACAATATTGCCACCAGCAGAAACCGTCATTGGCCCTACAATTTCATCTTCTGAATCAACCTTGATACTTTTTTCATCCTTGTCCATCATGTGTGTAATTAAGTTCAAAATATTCTTTGCATAAACAGTGCTTGAATGCAAAGGAACCAATGCAGGGATATTTTCTGGACCAAGTATGGAAACACCTTTGTGTTCAATGGTTGAACCAGGTTTGGTTAGCTCACAATTTCCACCATTTGCTGCAGCCATATCAACTATAACTGAACCAAGTTTCATCTTTTCAACCATATCTTTTGTTATAAGAACAGGAGCTTTTTTCCCAGGAACCAAAGCAGTGCTTATAACACAATTAGAAACAGATATTCTTTCGGTCAGAATCTCTCTCTGTTTCGCTAAAAACTCTTTTGAAACCTGTTTGGCATATCCTCCTTCTGCAGAGTTGTCCTCCTCTGATTCAACTTCTATAAACTTTCCACCCAAAGATTCAACTTCTTCTTTTGTTTCAGGCCTGATGTCAGAAACTTCAACCCTTGCGCCAAGCCTTCTTGCAGTTGCAATAGCCTGTAAGCCAGCAACACCCGCACCTAAAATGACAACCCTTGCTGGAGACAATGTGCCAGCTGCTGTTGTCATCATTGGAAAAATTTGTCCTAAATGATCAGCTCCAAGCAAAACAGCTTTGTATCCTGCAATATTACTTTGACTAGATAAACTATCCATAGATTGAGCTCTGGATATCCTCGGTAAAAATTCCATCGCTAATGCGGTAATCTTTTTATCAGCTAGCAACTTCATGGTTTTTAAATTCAAAAAAGGATCTATTGAGCCAATCAAGATTGCAGATTCTTTTAGAAGTTTAACTTCTGACTCATCAGGACAAGCGACCTTGCACACACAATTTGCACCAAAAGCCTTTTTTCTATCAACAATCTTAGCGCCTACATTCTTGAATGCAGCATCATCTATTAAGCTTAATGAACCTGCATTGGATTCAACCAATACATCAAACCCCATAGCAATCAATTTTTTGACTGTATCTGGTGTTGCTGAAACTCTTGTTTCTCCTTTTTTTGATTCCTTAACAATGCCTATAGTTACCATGTAAAACTCCCCTTTTGACTTAAAAGGTTATTCTAAATCTGAAAAAAAATCAGTCAAGTTTATCTTTTCGAAAATCACTTGAAAATTCTTTTTTTCACTATTGTTGAGACCTTTATCTATTTTTTTTAAAAAAACATCGACTACTTCATAAAAGTTTTTCAAAAGCTGACTGCCAGCAGGTGATGGTTTAATTAAAATTTTTCGTCTATCGTTAGATGGAACTTTAAAATGGATCAACCGTTGTTTCTGCATTCTTTCAACAACTCTAGTTATAGATGTTTGAGAAACGATAAGCTTTGATGAAAGATCCTTTAAGCCAACCCATCCATTTTGATTGTCAAGCTCTAATAAAATTTTGATTTGCAGTTTTGTATACTTTGGATGAGAAAGAACCTTTTTTAATCCACTGTTCAAATTTGCCTGAAGTTTGAAAATGCCTGAAATAACCTCTTTTCGATTCATTTGATCTTAAGTAAAACTTTACCTATCGCATTTGACTCTTCTAAATGCTGATGGGCTTGTGCAACATCTTTCCAATCAAAATCCCTATCAATCAAAACCTTCAAATCGCCGTTTGAAATTTTAGGGAGAATCTGATCTTTTAAATCCTCAAAGCTTCCCATGGTGCTACCTATAATCATTTGATTTTTAATAAAAAGATGTGGAAGATTTATCTTGACAATGGGGCCAGTTGTTCCACCACAGGTTACAAGCCTCCCATTTCTCTTCAAGATGCTCAAGCTTCTTTTCCATGTTTTCTCACCTGTATGTTCAACAACAATATCAACACCTTTTGTTGAAAATTTTCTGACTGTACCAACGACATCATCTTCTTTTGGATCTATTAAAAGATCCCAAAAACCTGAATCCAATTTTGATATTTTAGAACCTCTAGCAGTTCCAATAATTTTAGCACCATGCAATTTTGCAATCTGACCAGCAGCATGCCCTACACCACTGCCAGCACCCCATACAAAAACAACATCTCCTTTTTTAACATTGCACCTACGGACAACCATATTCCAAGATGTTAAGAAAGATAATGGGAATGCAGCAGCAACTCTATCGTCAATAGAATCATCTAAAGGAATCCATAAATTTGATTTTTGCTTCAAGTGACTTGATAAAGTTCCATTACAGGTCTCTCCATGGATGCCATAATCTTCTGATAAATAATCACCTATCCCTGGTGAAAGCAACACCCTTTGACCTTCCTTTAATGAGTTTACACTTTTACCTCGTGCAACTACAACACCCATGCCTTCAGAGCATGGAACAATTGGATATGTTACACCGGGCAAACCTTTGCGTACCCAAAGGTCAAGATGGTTCATGGCAGCATAATTCATTTTGACAACTACATCATTATCCTGAATCTTACCGATATCAAAATCCTCAAAATCAAAAACATCAAAAGATCCTGGCTTTCTAATAATTGCTCTTTGTGCTTTTATCACCAAAACACACACATCTTAAACTGATATCGATTATTATTATTGAGCTATGCTGCTATTTGATTGTTTTGTTGTTAATAAAATGAATGACAGTTACAGGTTCCTGATGCTGAAAAGAGCAAAAGGCAAAATATATGAAGGGATGTGGAGAATGGTTGCCGGAAAAATAAAACCAAATGAAAAAGCATGGGAAGCTTGTTTGAGAGAGATCAAAGAAGAAACTGGTTTAGAAATAGATGAGCTCTATTCGGTACCATTCATTAACTCTTTTTATGAATGGGAAACAAATAAAATACATGATATCCCAGTATTTTTGGCCATCACAAAAGAATCCGAAGTCATAATGAATGATGAACACAATGAATATGAATGGCTTTACATAGATGAAGCAATTTCAAGACTGGAATGGCCAGGACAAAAGAAAGGCATTGAAGAGTCTTTCAAAATGCTAACAAATCAGAAAATGAAGAATCTTTTAAGGATTAAATAAAAAAACTAAAGAAATTTCTTTATCAAGGCTAGTGCGCCTTGTTTCCAGGGCACTCTATGTCCAGTACCAGCATCAGAAAAACTATCTCTGTTCTCAAGATACCATTGGTAGGTCCTGATCAATGTATCTGAATTTGAATAACGAGAATTCCATCCAAGCTTTTGCAACTTAGAAGTATCCACCCAGGAATCCTGGTCAGCGGTTCCATACACCCATTTATACAATGGTGAAAGATTTAAAAACTCTAATATTGCAAGTGCTGATTTTGCAAAAGCTGCATTAGTTGGAAAGATCCTCGATCCTTTTTCTGAAAATTCAAACAATGCTCCTAAATCATCATTAACAGAAGAAAAATGAGAAGCCCCCACGTTAAAACAATCATTACATGATTCATTGTCTGAATGCATCAAAAGCTCAATAGCGCTAACAAGGTCAGCAACATCCAAAAGTTGGTACCGGTTTGCTCCATTGCCTATAACAGGAATTTTTGTTCCAGAATAAACCCAATCAAACAATATCTCAAAAACACCTAACCTTTCTGGCCCTATAAAAGTTTTAGGTCTTACAACTGGGACAACCATACCCTTCTTTCTTGCCTTAATGCATTCAAGCTCAGCTAAAACTTTACTTTCACCATAGGCCCCCACGCCCTTCATCTTGTCACTTTCAATTAATGGATGATGATCCGGAACTCCATAGACAGCCGTGCTTGAAACGTAAATCACCTTTTTAACATTCATTTTTCTTGAAGCCTCAAGCACATTTCTTGTTCCAAGAACATTAGTATCGAAGATTTCCTTTTTAGGAGCAAGCGGTAAAGCTGCTGCTGCATGAATAACAATATCAGAATCCGCAATAGCAAACTCCAAATCGCTTATCTTTCTAATGTCCCCTACAAAGCAAGAATGATTTCCTGATATGTTTGAAAATAAAGATGAATTAAAGTCAAACAAGTTAACCTCACAGTCTGAAAATCTTTCCGCAAGATGCCAACCCAGAAAGCCACCGCCGCCAGTAATGGTTATCCTCATCACTTAAATCCTAGACTCGTATTAAGAAAATAGAAACTTTTTCATCTTTCCAACAGTACTTATTTTGATTAGGTTTTTACCTAAATGTTTTTATTCACCTCTAACGGGCACCTGAAAAGGTGTCCGTTTTCATTCAAATTAGAATACAAAATCAACAAATGCAAAGTAAATTAAAAAACTTTTCTCACAATTACAAAAAAAATCAAGCTGTTGTGAGCTCCGAGCTGGGGTTCCTAGAAGGGTCATGGCATGGTCATGGAAAAATCAAGAACCACAAAGTAAAAAGTGTGCTGACGATACAGTGGCAAGGTCAGTTTCTAGTTTGGAGTAGCAAATCTGTTTCAGATGAATTGATATTCGAAAAAAGCTCATCAGGCCCCCAAATACCTCAATGGAAACTGAAAACATCGGAGATGATTGTCTTTCAGGGTTTTTGGGGGGGAAAAATTATACATATGCACATAAGAGACAAAAACAAATGGGATCCCTTGAATCTTAAATTTGAAGAACTGTTTTTAAGACTTTATTTGAAACAGGCTGATGAACACTTCTTGTTTGAACCCATTGAGGATGATAAATTTCAAAAAAATTTCTTTATAAAAATGCATACAGGATCCAAAAAAATAATTTTTAAAAACAGTAATGGTACTAATTTAACCTATTTTCGAGATTAAAAAATCTAATAATTTTTCAACACAATCTTTGGTTTTGCCACTTTCATCATGCAAAGGGTTGTATTCCACAAAATCCAAAGAAAGCAAATTACCCTTGGTTAAGATTTTATCCAACAGATTGATCGCCTCTTTTGGATCAAAACCACAATCAACAGGCGTTCCAACCCCAGGGGCAAACAAAGGATCAATTGAATCGACATCAAAACTTAAGCAGTAATCATTTCCTATAATCAGATTAACTTTTTTTGCAATTTCAGCAATACCTTGTTTTTTAATTTCCTCAGCACTGAAGTAAGTTATGTTTTCTTTATCAAGAAGAGCGGCTTCTCCTGGATCAATATCCCTCAAACCTAAAATAACCACTTTTTTCGGATCAAATAAAGCTGAACCCACAACATCACTTAAATACTTAACCTTTTCTCCAATCAAAGCAGCTAAAGGCATCCCATGTAAATTCCCTGAAGGAGATGTTAGATGGGTATTCAAGTCAGCATGAGCATCAAACCAAATCAAACCAGGACTCTCATTATTTTCCAAAGAATACACAGAAGAAATGGCACTGAGTGAAGCTGAAGAAATTGAATGATCTCCACCCAAAACAAAAGGGAAATAGCCTAATAGTGTATTTTTGAATGTTTCTGATTTCAGACTTAAGCAAATATCCTTCAAAGAACTGTTTCTGTCTTTTTTCAAATCATTTCTAGAATCTATCTCTATAAATGTATGGTCTTTTTTCAAGCCTGCAAATAAATTCAAATCCAAGATTTCAAAAGGCCCCAAATCTGAACCAGCAACATTACCACCAAGCGAGGTAGGTGTTGAAATAAAACAAATTTTCTTATCCATCTTAATCAATCCTGATTTCTGAAATAAGTTCATTATGGAAAAAACCATTACTTGCAACTATGTCTCCGAGCTTCATGAATGAATCTCCACCATGAAAATCACTAACGATACCGCCAGCTTCCTCGACAATCAAAACTCCAGCAGCTATATCCCAAACAGAAAGACCCCCTTCCCAAAAACAATCAAACCTTCCACAAGCAGTGTATGCAAGATCCAAAGCTGCAGACCCCATTCTCCTCATGCCTCCTGATTTTTTAAACAAAGCTTCAAATTGTTTTGAAAAATTTTTTACCCTATCTTTTTCCTTGTGCGGAAAACCAGTAGCAATCATTGTCCCTTCAAGCTCTTTTTTATCGCTGACTTGAATTTCAGTTACCTTATTGCCCTGTTTTAAATAGCTGCCCATCCCCTTTTCAGCAATAAACATTTCATCATGAACAACATCGTAAATAACACCGCTATAAATTTTTTTCAAATCCTTCGATGCTAATGCAACAGAAATTGAAAAAAATGGCAAACCCTGAACGAAATTACGCGTACCATCGATTGGATCAACTATCCAAATTTTATCTGAATCTAAAGAGTCCTGCTTCCCACTCTCCTCTCCAAGAAAACCTGCTTTATTATCAATCTGGTATAAACCTTCTTTTAAAAAAAATTCAGAATCTCGATCGACTTTGGTAACCAAATCAAAACCTTCCTTAGATGAGATGTCTTTTTTTTCTAGCGACCTAAAAGATTTTTTTGAAATTTTTGATGCCTGATAGATTAAATCACATACAAGATCAATTTTTTTTATTTGTCCCAACTCAAAACCTCTATTTCAGAATTCCTGCTGAATTCATCTATCTCTGCAGGTAAACGAATCAGAAATTCTGTGTCTGATAAACCTGAAACACGATGGCTACCATTTGGTTGAACGTTAATTGCTTTAGCTGGGTTATGAGAAGCGAATCTTCCAGGTAGAAATCCTTCTTTTTTCGACTTCCAAACCAATGCTTCATCTAACATTACATTAGTGTGTAAAGGTCTGTACCTCTTTGCGCCAACCATCAATCTCATAATCTGTATTCCCAAAAGTTCAAAAACAACCAATGAACTTAATGGGTTTCCAGAAATCCCTAAACCAACTGCACCTTCTGGAAAAGATGTTAAAAAGCTAGGACCACCGGGCTGCATTGCAATTTTGTCAAAAACAATCTCGCCACCATTTTCAACAAAAGCCTCCTTCGCATAATCTCTGTCACCATCTGCAGCACCACCTAAGGTGATTATGAGATCCGCTTTATTTTTAGCTTCAGAAACAGCCTTAGAAAGAGACTTGAGGTCATCTTTGATCAATTCAGAATAAACAACATTTCCACCTTGCTCTTTAACAATTTGACCAATAGCTTGAAGGTTTCCACACTTCACACCTTCCTTATTTGAACCTGGCAAAACCAATTCATTTCCATTAGCAATTAAAGCAACCCTTGGCATCCTGGAAACCTCAACAGATTCAATATCACAAGAAATTAAAGCTTGTATGGCCCAATAACTTAAACGACAGCCTTTCAAAACAATCAGGTCACCTACAGTTACATCCTCTCCTTTAACCCTGAAAAACTCTCCTCTTTTTGGGCATTCTGAAAAAGCCATCTTTCCATCTTCTTCTTTTACTACTTTTTCCCATGGAACAATCGCAGTAGCACCTCTAGGAATCTGTGCTCCTGTTGCAACCCAGGCGCAAACATCACCATCAAGAGATTTTCTGTCATCTTCGGCATATGTTGGATCACCAGTTTGCAAGATTATCGGTTCATTTCTAGTGGCATCAACAAGTAACTGATGGTCAACAGCCCAGCCATCCATTGCACTCACGGTTTCTTTTGGATTATCGCATTTTGACGCAGTAGAGCTTGATAGCCATCTATCATTTGCTTCAGTAATATTTACTTTTTCTAAACCTAACGGTTTAACAATTTTGTCAATTAAATCTTGTGCTTCGTTAAAAAGTACACTCATTTCATCTTCCCCCATTCTTGCATTAGAAAATCTAAATCATGAACATCGTTATTATTGTGAAAACATATTTTTGGAATTCCCCTGGAGGTAAAATGACTTTCTTCAACAAGTTGCACTTTAATCCTGTCAAGAAAACCCCAAAGTTTCCTCCTCAAGTTTGATTCAGTTGTTCTATCAAGGTATTTTGGTACGTCTTTATGTATTGATGTTCTGTACAAGGATAAAGTTGGTTGTGGGAAACCTAAAGCATGCGGCATCAAACAATCAGTTTTACCATCTGCAACCTCCCATAACATACCAGGCAAATCCTTATGGACTGTAGGAACATCACAACAACCACAAAACGCCCAAGCAGTTTTGCATGCCTTCAAGCCTGTATATAAGCCAGAAAGAATACCTTCTCCCGGAAGTTCGTCATTAACAATCTCCCAATCAGAAAATTTCTCTGGGGATGGTGGTGCGCCTACGATAAATACCCTTTCAGCAGATTCAGATAATGTTTGTAGAGTTTTTGTTAAGAAATTAACTCCATCAATTTCCAACAATGCTTTGGGTGTTCCCATTCTTGTACTTTTGCCACCAGCTAGAACAAAAGCTTCTGATATCATCTACCCAACCTCTTCATCCTTCTAGCTCTTCGTGCCTCTCCCTGGAAAAATCTTCTCTTTTCGTCCTCTGTGATTGGTTCAAAAGGTTCAACAGGTGTTGGTTTCCCTTTTTCATCTATCGCAACAAAAGTTGCATATGCTGTACAAACTCTTTTCATTTTTGATTTATATGGATCAAAAGCCGTTACCCTTATGCCTATCTCCATTGAGCTTTTACTTACATGGTTTAAGGCAGCACGATATCTCATATGTTCATGAATCAATATCGGAGAATGAAAATCAACAGCATCTAAACTAGCTGTTACAGCTGGCATTTTGCAATACCTATGACAGGCAAGAGCGGCAATCTCATCTACACACAACATAACCTCTCCGGCAAAAACTTTATCTGCTAAAAGCATGTCTGGTGTAACCATTCTCATTGCTTGTGCGATAGAGGGTGAACTGAAACCAGAAGTATCAGCCTGATCCTTTTTGTCAAATTCAGATAGACGTTCTAAACGCTTTGATCTTCGATCCAAGGCTGCTCTAAAACTTTCATGCTCATCATCTGTAGCAGGATCCACTGCTGCAACCTTTGTGGGTTTGCCATTTTCATCCAAAGCAATAAAGGTTAAATGGGCTCTACACGTTGTCAGCGGCTCTCTTCCAGCTCGATCAGTTTTTATGACTTCAACTCGAACCTCCATAGAGCTACCAAAAGTTGCTTGAACCCTTGATCGGAATGCAACCCTGTCACCAAGTGCAACACCTGCCAAAATATCTATGTCCTCCATTGCTCCAAGAACTACAGAACCCTTGTGATGGTTACTTGCGGTCAGGGTTCCCGCCTCACAGATCCAATACATCAGCCTTCCACCATAAAGACGACTTGCTGGATTCACATGCTGAGGGAACACGATTCTTAAAAGTTCCATTGATGTTGAGCTTGGTTTTATCACTTTTATAAATTTTAGTCGTTTAAAAAAATAAAATAACCAATATGGTCTTGATTGAACGTTCGAATCAGATAAATTTCACATTAAATGAAATTCCAGAAATCAATTTTTTCAAAAACATACTCATGGTCTCTCCGGAAAATTTTGAGATTCAATATGCAATTAATCCATTTATGAGAGATTCTGCGGGCAACCTGAAAAAAATTAATAAAAGAAAAGCCAAAAGCCAATGGAGCAACCTTTTGCAAACTTTCACCAATCTAAACCTTTCGATAACAAAATTCAAGCCTGAAGAAAAACTTCCTGATATTGTCTTCTGTGCAAACCAATTTTTTCCAATTCCTAATGAAATCAGCATCAATAAAGAGAATTTCCTGGAGGGAAAAATGTTTGCCGAAGAGAGGAAGGCAGAAGTTGCGTTGCTTAAAAATCAATTTGAAAACTTAGGTTACAACTTTAGTCAACTTTCAAGAAAAGTAACGAAGTTTGAAGGAACTGGTGATGGCATATGGCATCCTGGCAAAAAACTATTATGGGGTGGGATTGGAGCAAGAACAGACATAATGGCATGGCAAGAAATAAGCGAAAAATACGATATTGATGTAATTGCATTAAACCTGAAGCATGAAACTTTTTACCATCTTGACACATGTTTGTGCATACTGAATCAAACAACTTGCCTTTGGAATCCTGATGCTTTTGACAAAAATGGCCAAGAGTTGATAAGAAAAATATTTGATCTACCGATAGAAGCAGATAAGAATGAAGCTGAAAGCATGATGGCCTGCAATGCCTTTTGCCCAGATGGAAAAAACGTCATCATTCAACAAGGATGCCTGAAAACCAAATCAAAATTGGAGCAATTTGGCTTCAACGTGATTGAGGTGGATACTTCTGAGTTCATAAAGGCCGGCGGCTCTGTGTTCTGCCTGAAGCTATTTTTTTAAATCGATATTTTTAAAATTTATGGGCAATTTAATCTTATTTTATTTCTTCACCATCACAAAATAACCTCAATGGTATCAGGTTGCCATCATCCAAAACACTTAGCTCAACAGACATTGGCAATGGCTCTATCTCCCAGAAATAGGAACTTGTATCCATATCCCATGAACGCTCTCCTAGGCATTCCCTCAAACGTCCAACGCTTTCTTCGGAGAGGAAAATATTGCCGACTTCGTAACGGACATTAAAAAAATCTGAATTGTTTTCAAACTCATCATAACTATACGGGTTCATATCCCATTCTGACCTCAAAAACAAACCCTCATCTGGCTTTGAAAAAGAAGCTGAGGAGACACTCCAGGATGAACCATCTTCTGTAATGGTTACAAAAACATTCTGCAAACCAGCCGCTGCAATACCATCCTCCAAAGATTCAAATGGAACCAGATCCTCTTTGATCAAGTCATTTGGTATCTTTGTCATGGCAGAATCAAGAGAGGGCTCGAAAGTCCAACCTTGAAAAACAGTATTAAAAGGATAACTTGACTGCATGGGATCAATGCTGAACACAACAACTGTCCCTGAGCTTGCTCGAATGCTGCTGAAAAATGCTAAGCCTGTTATTAGTAAGACTTGAACAAGGGATGCAATTAAAAAATTTCTCCTAATCATTTTTTGCTCCCGCATCAAATATTTTTTTGCTTTGCTTTTCGATAAAGATACCGCCCCAAATCAATAAGACTCCCCCTAAAACAAATAAGAATGCTTGATTTAGGAGGGTTGAAAATACATCAAAGAAACGCAACAATATAAAGAATTTAAAAAACCATAAGGTCCATTTGAACAATCTCCAGTTTCTGCTAATGCTTGAAATGTAAAGAAAGGCAATAAGCTCAAAAAGAAGAATCAGATTCATAAAAACTGAAATCACCATTGGGTTGCTGTAAGAGAGGAATGGCAAGAGTATATTGATTAAAGAGATTGCAATAAAAAACTTCGAAACAAGCTTTTTTCTCCTGTTTGACGATCTTAAGCCATCCAGAGAAATAGTTATGACAAATGCCGAAATAGCAACAAAGGGCAATGCCTCAATTGGATACCCTGGAATCGGCATTTGGAAACCATCTTCATTTGCTAAATTATGAAAAAATGTGAATGGGATCTGGGTAAAGTAAAGAAAAATAATTCCTAATATACTGAAAGGGTAAGCTGCCCATTCTTTGACTCTCCTAATTGCAAGAACAGAAAGAAGAATTCCGAAAGAAACATAAAGGCTCACAAAGCTCAATGCATCAGCTACACCGAAATCCAATCTAGGAAGAATAAGAAAAAGATTAACATCCTTTTCTGAATGAGGAATAGCTAACATTCTTAGCTGCAAAAGGAAAAGCCAAAGAGAGGTTCCAAACAAAGAAAAAACTAAAGCAGGATTGTTTTGATCCCTAAATATCAACTTCAGAAAAGAAAATGCTAACAGCCCATAAATAGCAATATCAATCCAAGATATCGAAGTCTGAAATATCCATATTGTCAAGAGCATGCTGGCCAAAATAAGAACCCATAACAGCTTGAAAAACCTCATAAATAAAAAAAGACCGGCAATCCAAATCAATAATTCCTGGCCATTATCGAAAGAAATATTGAAAGTTTGAAGAGTCAGGTTGACACCAGCCCCAAAAGAAAGAGCCCCCATTAGAAAGAAAGTTTGTGAAAGGTTTCTTCTATTTGGTGTTTGGTAAAAATGATATCCAAGATAATTAAAACCAGATACAAAAATAAGAATTATTAAGGTTTTTATACCCGAAGAAAAACCCTGCCAGTTTGAAGCCATTGCCAAAATCAAACCCAAACCTACCAAGACTCCACCAAAAACCAATAATGCACTAATAAAACTAGTCATCTTCGCATTTTCTTTTGAATACCTGGAACTTATTAGATTTGCTTGATCTTCTGAAATGATCCCCTCCTTGACCCAAGATTTCAATTGATCAAGCAGCCATTTAATGTTATTCATCGTCTTTACTCCATAGGGGAGAAAATATCCAATAAACAAATCCTATAGTCAAAATTCCAGCGATTAAAGGTTGGTAATCAGTCATTATTCTGCCTTATTTTTTGACAATTTTCGCAAAAAGAAAAAACCGCCCACACAAAAAGCAAAGGGCAAATACCAAATAATCTGGTGTATTCCTTTTTTAGGAGGCTCAAAAACAATCCAATCCCCATACCTTTCTATTAGATAATCTCTAATTTCAGAATCTGTCCTTCCCTCTAAAACCATATCAAGTATCACTTCATAAATCTCATTACTGATTGGTGTGTCAGAGTCAGCGATACTGACAAACTTACAGGTTGGGCATCTAAAACTTTCAGCTATAGAAAGAGCTCTGTTATCTTCCTCTTGTGTCGGGTTTAAAACAAGAGCTAGACTAATAGCTAATAAAAATTTAATTTTCTTCTCCCATGATTAAATTAATATTTTCCAACAAACTCTCCTCATCTAATAAACCAATAATTTTTGCTCTAACTATACCTTTTGAATCAATGAAGAAAGTTTCAGGAGCCCCGGTAACACCCCAATCAACCAATGCTTTTCCATCCATGTCAATCCAATTTGAATACGTTAAACCAAAAACATCTATCATCTCTTGAGCATCCTCTACAGTGTCGTCAAAAGCAACCCCAATCAAAACAGGGCACTGGCCAGGAGATTGGCTTTCGCACTGAGTCCACAAGGTGCTCCACTTCTTCAATAACGGGAATTCCTCCCTGCATGGGGGGCACCAACTACCCCACCAATTAACTATAGTTACGGGTGGCCAATCTTCATCTTCATAATTTAAAAAATATTCATCGTACACCTCTTCGAGGTTGACTAAAGCTTGTTGGGTTGGAGCCTTTTTGCCCTGCAAAGAGAAATCTGATACAACTTCATCTGAAGAATTTTGCTCAAGAATGGACAAACCTTTCGCCAGCACAAAAACAAAACAGTAAATGAAAAAAAGGACCTTGATGAATCTTGAATACTGAACCTTCATCGTCTCTCACTTCCAACAATAACCAAAAAACCCAAAATAGAAATAATTCCACCAATCCAAATAAATTTTAAAAATGGCTGAATCGTTACTCTGTATCTAACTTTGGAATCATTAATGATTTCAGACATAGATAAAGTGATATCTCTCTTCCAACTTGATTTAAGACCCATTTCAGTGGTTGGTGACCAATTGGGACCATAATCTCTTTTCTCGGGATAAAGGATCTTTGTGCCACTGTCTGAAGAAACCTTAACTGATGTCCCAAAAGAAGAATAATTTTCACCATTAATAACCTGTAGCCCGTTTGCACCTTGAATCAATTCAACATCATAACCATCTACAACAAATGGTATTTCATTTTCCAGAACTGCATCAGTTTGAAATTTGTGCTCAACGCTTGCAGTAGCCCCTATAGCCAAAAATAAAACTCCAACATGTACGATCAATCCTCCATGATAACTACTCATAAAACGACCCTTTTTAGAATCCAAAAATTCTTTACAGGTTGGCAAAAGAGTGAAGCCAAGCAAGAAAGTAGTTAAAAAATGTTCCCATGAACTATCAAGCCAAGGTAAACCTATGGAGGATCTAATATAACTGAAAAACAAGAAAGACAGCAAACCTCCAATAATGCCTATTTTTAAATAATTTTTAAATTTCTTGCCTATTTTTCTTTTCCATGAAAGCCATGGAGCAACTGAAAGCAAAATCAAAGCTGGCATTGATATCGGTGGGATTGTTTTTTCGAAATATGGAGCTCCAACACTAACCTTTTCACCTGTTGATATTTCTGAAAATATTGGCCAGGTGGTTCCAAAAAAGACAGCAACAAACATCCCTAGAAACAATAAATTATTGAACAGTATTGCATTTTCCTTTGAAGCAGATTCTTTTAAATTACTGTTATCTTTAAGCGAGTCCCAATTAAAACCTAAAAAACCAAAAGCAAAGAGTAAATAAACTGTTATATACCCTAAGAACCAATAGCCAAGATCGCTTTCTGAAAAAGCATGGACACTTGTAATGATTCCGCTTCGCGTAATAAATGTCCCGACAAGCGTCATTCCGTAAGCAGCAAGAATAAGAAACAAATTCCACCTATTGAATAATTTTCTTGCCCTGAAAGCTAAAGCACTGTGAGCAAAAGCCGTTAAAAGCAACCATGGCATAAGGCTAGCATTTTCCACGGGATCCCAAAACCACCAACCGCCCCAGCCTAATTCATGATAAGCCCACCATGATCCAACCAAAATTCCTGTTGTTAAAAAAAACCACGCATAATTTGTCCAATAACGAGACAGCTGAATCCATTCCTCATTTTTATTTAACAAATGTGTAATTGCATAAGAAGCCGGTATTGTTATGCCGGTGAAACCAAGATAGAGCAAAGGTGGATGGATCGCCATTCCTGGATCTTGTAATAATGGATTCATTCCAATACCATCTAAAGGAATAGTAAAGCGATCATCAAAAGAAGCCAAAGGATTAGCAAACTTCAACATTAGACCGGAAAAGAAACAAAGTGTTGCGGAGGGGAGAAGTAAAAATGATGTCAAGATTGAACCGTGAAGCTTATCTTTGGATATTGCCAAAAAAGCAAATAAACAAATTAAAAATGCCCATAATAATAAGCCTCCTTCAAGGCTCCCCCACCATGCTGAAAAAAGATACATGGTTGGTTGTGATTTTGATGACACGGTAGCTACATAACGAATAGAAAAATCATGTGTAAAAAGAGCATACTGCAAACCAAAAACAGTCAATAATGAACCTATACATGATGTTAAAAACGATCTTTTTGCGACAAGGGACCATGTAGATTTTGATTTAAGATCGAGAACTGAAAACACTAAAGCAAATAATGCTCCTAAACAAAGAGCCCATAGACCAAATCTTCCTAAAAAAACTGGCCAACTGGCAATCATTCAAGCGTCCCGGAAGGTATACCTGAGCCAAATCTTTTTTTCATTTCTGTTTTGTCAAGATGCTCTTTGGAATACTCCTCCCCATGTTTAACAAAAATATCATCAGCATAAAAAATCCACTCATCTGCAAAAAAATGCCCACTATCAACCTCACTTGGGAATATTCCTTCAGCAACTGCTCCTTGGCCTTCAGCAAACATGTCAGGCAAAATTCCTTCATATCGAACTCTAACAACACCTCTCTCGTCATCAGTTAAAACAAAAAAAATGATTTCATCTTCGACAGAAATAGAGTCTGGCTGGACAAAACCCCCAATCCTGATCCTTGCATCTTGTTCCATTTCGTCACTGGTGATAGATTGCTCCACCTCTGTAGGAAAATAAAAAAACAAAGATGCATCTTGGATTCCAGAAAAAACCAACCATAAAATAGCTAAAAAAGCCATTATTAATGAAATCATTGTTCTGTTCATGGTAGTGGGTTTTTTCCTTGCCTTTTCCAGAAAAGATAACATATCACAACAACAATTGCATAGCTCAAATAAATAGTTGGCAAATAATTATTCATTTTCAACCTTCAATAATCTACTTTTAATACAACAGAAAGACCAATAAATCACAATCCCAAAGCAAGCAAGCAATATCATAAACATGTCACCATCAATTTTTGGGGGACCCTCCTGTCTGAATATTGTAGAACCCTGATGTAATGTTCTCCAATAATTAACTGAAAGGTGCACTAAGGGTACATTCAATGCGGCAATAATGGAAATAATACTTCCGACCCTTTGGCCTTCAGGATTGTTTCCATAAACATCCCTAACAATTAAATATGCGCAAAGTATTAGAAATAATATCAACATAGTAGTTAATCTTGCGTCCCAAACCCACCATGTCCCCCAGGTCATTTTTCCCCATATACTTCCTGTCATTAATGTCAAAAAAGCTGAAACAGTTCCAACCTCAATAAGTGATCTTGATATCCTTTCCCACTCTGACTCTTTTTTCCACAAATAAAGACAGGAGGTCAAAGCTGCAAAAACAGTAGTTAAAAATGAATTCCATGCAAAAGGAACATGCAAATAAAGCATGAAGACCCTTTTTCCCATCCCTTGAGCTAAGTCAGGCGGAGACCAATAAAAAATGGCAAAATTAACAAAAATCATTAAAGCCAACCATAAAGGGAAGTTTTTTCTCATGAATCTAAAGCTTTTTCTCCTAGTCCAAACACAAGCAAAAATTGTACAAAAGAATAAACAAATAATATGTAAAACCAATTACCAACAAGCAAACCATCTGTAATTATGTCTTTTGTGATGTTTATAGATGACATAAGTATAGGAACAGCTAACGGATAAAGAAACAAGGGGAGTAATATGTTTCTAAAATTTAAACCTAGAGACAAAGCTCCAAAAATACCACCCAAAAAACCAAAAGCAATTGAACTGAAGACAATCACAATTAATAAAAAAATAACTTGCTCTGCAGTCAGGGTGTAATCAAAAAAGAAAAATGTCATCAAAAAGGTTGCGATCGTGATAAGAAAACATAAAAAAGCTCCCCATAAACTTTTGCCTAAAACTATTCCGCCACGATCCAATGGTGACGATTTTAAAAAATCAAGCAATGATTCATTTTCTTCATCGTCCCAAATTTTTAAAATTCCAATACTGCTTGAAAGTATCGAGGTAACCCAAATTAATCCCGGTAAAAAATTCACTAAATCTTTTGGAGATGGCTCATAAGCGACCTCAAAAACAATGATAAACATTATGGAAAGTAAAAAAAGACCTAAAAATCTACCAAATTTTTTACGTAAAGAAAACAAACTTTCAGAAAAAATAACCAACGTTGTTTTGAGAAGATTCATTTTTTCCTCTCCAATCTAGATGCAGAAACAAGTTCATATACCGATTCAAAATCATCCATGTCTTCAAAAAGATTCGATACTAAAAAAATTGTTTTGTTCTTTTTTTTCAATTTCTTCAAATATTTATTTAGTATATTTTTTCCATAGTCATCCAAACCCTTAAAAGGCTCGTCAAGAAGATAAATTTGGGCTTTTTGAAGCATTGAAACAGAAATGGAAAGACGTTTTTTCATACCTGTAGAATAATTTTTCACAGCCACATTTCTAGCTTCCCAAAGATCAACTTCTTTTAACAAATCATCAAGTTTCTTATTGGTCCTGAAATTTAAAAAACTATTAAAAAAAGTCAAATTTTCATATCCTGATAAATGTTTATAAAAAGCATCTCCAGGACCCATATATGCTATTGAAGATCTGGTTTTATTATCATGAATAGGATTGCCAAGTATTTCAATATTACCGGTATTTGTTCTTGTTACACCAGCAAGCAATCTTAAAAGAGTTGTTTTTCCTATACCGTTTCTTCCTATCAATAATGCATTTTCTGATTTTTTTAAAGAAAGGCTTAAATCCTTAATAATGTATTGATTGTCAAATTTTTTAGAAATCAAATCAGCATAAATTGCACGATTATTCATCTTTAAAATATTCCCTTAAAAAACTTCTAGCTTCATTTCCGACAGCACCATCAGGATCCAACTCTGAACATTTGGAAAATGCGCTAAATGCAATTTCTTTTTCACCTGTATTGGTCATAACAAAACCATAAGTTAACCAACCGTTCGGATAATCTGGATAATCAACTATGAGCTTTTCAAGAGTATCAATTGAAGCTAATATAAAACTTTCTGAATCAGCAGTTGCTCCAATAGGGGTAGAAACACCTGCCATAAATTGAGCGAAAGCCATATCATTTCTTGTATTTGGTACATCATTAACACTCAATGCTTTTTCGTACCATGGAATTGAACGATCATAAAATTGAACCTCATAATACATGTCAGCAACCCTTAAGGCCGCCATCCAGTTACTATTATCATTCTCCCAAACTGATTTCCAGCCATCCAACTCTTCTCTGTATTCATTCATTTGTTGAGCAGTTTGTTCATCCATTACTGGAGTATTTGAATTGTTGTTTTCATCAATAGGAGGATGTCCTTGTGGCAAAGCAGCATCAAATGAAACATCAGTTTCTTTAGGTGAGATTAGATAACCCAAAACCAAACCCAAAGTCATTCCAAAAAATATAGATTTTGGATCAAATGATAAAACTATCTTTTTTTTCTTCACGATTTACAAACCCTCCAACACAATATCCTAATTTCACTTGATAAGATAATGAAAATATCTATTGGAGGAAATTTATGAACATAAAAAAAGAATGGCTTTCAGAATATATTGGGGTTTTTGCCCTAACATTTATTGGGACTGCAGCAATGGCTGGAGGTGGAGACCTGCTGACTGTTGCACTTGCACATGGTTTGACAATTGCAGTTATGGTATCTGCTCTTGCAAAAACAAGTGGGGCTCACTTCAATCCAGCTGTAACTATTGCCCTGTGGTCAATCGATAAATTTGAATCAAAAAACATATTGGGGTATATCACCTCACAAGTTCTTGGTGGTGTTGTTGGTGCTTTGCTTGCTTTGTGGATATGGGGTTCAGGGCAAGGCGTCCCAGCTTTCAATGGCGTTTCAAATCTTCAAGGTATGCTTGTGGAGATAACATTAACTTTTTTCTTAGTTTTTGTAATAATCTCAACAGTAATAAACAAAATGCCAGCAAAAAACGCTGCGCTTTATATAGGTCTAACAGTCTTGATAGGAATTCTTGCTGGAGGCCCATCTACGGGAGCTGCAATGAATCCAGCAAGACACTTGGGCTCTTATCTTGTTTCTGGTGGCAATGATATTCAGGTTATTTTGATTTATTGGGTTGCACCATTGATAGGTGGAATAAAAGCAGCAAAAATATGGAAGAATTGGCTTTCTAGCTAAGGTATCCGAATTGAAATAGGGGTTGAATAACCATCAGGACCGATAATATTGAAATACACAATCGTGCCTGCTTCAAATTGATTCAATATCTCTATTGCCATATTCAAATTATCAATCTCATATTCACCAATATGAGTAATGATGTAACCTACAAAGTTAACCAAACCTCTTTTTTGAGCTGATGAACCTCTTGTAATTGAATTGATAACAATTCCTTGTTTTGGAGGGTTTGGCCATCCTGCTGCAATTAGATCCTCTACAACAAAATCACTTGCCTCGATCCCAATAACTGATAATATATTGCTTTTTTCTTGAGTTTCAGCCATAATTTGTTCCTGTTTGGGTTTTGGAGCAGTACCTAAAGTTACACTGAACTCTGAAACCTTTTTGTCTCTATAAACTTGTAGCACAATAACATCACCAGGCTCGTAAGAAGATATGATTTTTTGTAATGTTGATGGGTCTTTAACTTTCTTATCGTTGATAGCCCAGATTACATCTAATTGTTCAAGTCCTGCTTTTTCTGCCGGACTCCAACCTTCATCTGATGGAACGAAACCAGAAACCAAGACTCCAAAATCTTCCGGTAATCCTAAAGCTTCTCGGTCCAGATCCTGAATTGGTGCAACCATTACTCCAACAACAGCTCGACGAACTTCTCCAAATTCAATCAAATCATCCATTACTCTTTTTGCTAATTTAATTGGAATGGCAAAACCATAGCCGGCAAAATTGCCTGTATCGCTAACAAGAGCACTGTTGATTCCTATAACTTCTCCATAAAGGTTAACCAAAGGCCCTCCGGAGTTTCCAGGATTGATAGCAGCATCAGTTTGAATAAAATCCTCAATTGCCCATGTTGAAGAGTTCCTTAAAATTCCCAAGTTTCTACTCATTGCACTAATGATTCCGGAGGTAACAGTAAATCTTAACTGTAAAGGGTTACCAAAAGCCAAAACCCATTGTCCTACTTTTGGTTCGTTCTCTAAATCCATTTTCAAATGAGGTAAATTGAAATCTGCATCTATTTTAATTAATGCAACATCTGTTGAGGGGTCTCCACCAATTAGCTTAGCTGGATACACATCTCCATTGAACATAGTGACATTAATTTCATCTGCAGTGCCCACAACATGATCGTTAGTTAATATGAACCCATCCTCACTAACAATAAATCCACTACCAGAACCCTCTCTCCAAAATTGTTGTGGTTGATTTTGCTCTGGCATTTCAAAAGGAAGATCAAAAGGCCATCCCCCAAAAGGGTTTTGAGAACCCTGTTGGATTTCGACCTGTTCTCCCACCTGTATATAAACAATCGAAGGGTTAACTTGTTCAGAGATATTTATAAAAGCATCATTTAAATTGATTAAAAAATCTAAAGAGTCATTTGTCTTTTCGTCTTTCTGTACACTTTTACCAATACCTTTTTGGAATTTAGTTTTTCCTGGAGCACTTTCATATGAATGCAATAAAAAACTAAAAAAATACAAAAA
>Ga0111541_10000035_pt1 | contig 39580 bp, 42 predicted proteins | sample Knorr_S7_td_DCM__FD_83039 | JGI IMG/M metagenome (GOLD analysis project Ga0111541, IMG submission 83039) | Marine microbial communities from Southern Atlantic Ocean transect - Knorr_S7_td_DCM_ad_131m_LV_B (version 2) (version 2) | ecosystem: Environmental > Aquatic > Marine > Oceanic | place...
CTTTTAACTTATCTGGAGTTCCTAGTCTTTTGAATCCTATTGCTGTATCAGGTCCAAGTACTAATCCTTTTAAATTTGCAGAATTGATTATTGTTTTAATAAATTGTTCATATGTTAATTCAGATATAGATTTGGTAAATTGTATGGGAATAACAAAGTCTATACCAATATTTTCAATAAAAGCTTTCTTTTCATCTACTGAAGTAATTAAAGGAATAGTTATAGATGGATCAAAAAGTTTTCTAGGATGATCTGTGAAGGTAATAATCCCAGATTTACAGGAATTATTTTGGGCTATTTTGCAAACTTGATTAAGTAAATGTTGGTGTCCTAAATGAACTCCATCAAACATTCCAATTGAAAAAATTGTATTTTGATGGATGTTGTAAGAGTCCAATTGAGTTCTTAGTTCGTCCATATCACCAAATTATTCACATGAAAACAATAAATAATTATTTTATATTTTTGTATGCTTCTTCAAGTAATACTTCAGTTTCTTCCCAGCCAATACATGCATCGGTAATCGAAACACCATAAGCTAGATTTGAAGGATTAGATTCATCTAGTTTTTGATTTCCTGGGTTAATATTGCTTTCTAGCATTAGACCAATAATATTATTGTTTCCATTAGTACGTTGATTAATAATATTCCTGAATACTCCAGGTTGTTTAGTATGGTCTTTAAATGAATTAGCATGCGAGCAATCTATAATAATGCTCGTATTTGCGCCAGAATCTTGAAGTTTATTGACAGCATCAGAAACTGACTGTGGATCATAGTTCGGTTTATCACTTCCACCTCTTAATATAAGATGCGCATCTTGATTGCCTCTTGTGGTGACAATTGATGCTTTACCAGAGCGATCAACGCCTAAAAATCCATGTTTTGAATTTGATGAAATTATTCCATCTACAGCTAATTGAATACTACCACCAGTTCCATTTTTGAAACCTACAGGCATACTGAGACCGCTTGCTAATTGGCGATGGGTTTGACTTTCAGAAGTTCTTGCACCAATAGCTCCCCAAGAAATAAGATCACCAAAATATTGAGGTGTAATAGGGTCTAGAAATTCTGTACCAGACCACAGTCCAAGATTAGCAACATCAAGAAGAAATTTCCTGGCTTTTTTTAATCCCGAGATCATATCAAAAGTACCGTTCAAGTCAGGATCATAAACTAGACCCTTCCAACCTACAGTGGTTCTTGGTTTTTCAAAATACACTCTCATCATGACCAAAAGCTTATCTTTATATTTATCTACTAATGGTTTCAGTTTTTTAGCATAATCTAAACCTGCATCCGTATCGTGTATTGAGCAGGGGCCAGTGATGATAACAAATCTATCGTCTTCTCCAGCAAGAATATTATGTAGTTCATTTCTTCCTGTTGTTATAAAATTACTCAGTTCTTTAGATACAGGAAATTCTTCAATAAGTTCTGTAGGGGCAGGTAAAGGCTGTGTTTGTATGACGTTAGCATCATATAAGTCAGGATTATCTTGTTGTGTCTTATTCATATTTCCTCAAGCAAGTCAATTTAATATTTATCTGAGGCGGACATTATGTACTTTTTTTAGTATTTGGTCAATTAATAACTCTTTGTGCTTAATTTATATCTGATCCACGATTTCGTAAATTGATTGCATCTTTTAGATAAATATTGTTAATTTCAGATTGTTTTTTGTCAGTGTTAACAAGTATCAGTACACGAATACACTTGGATATATCATTAGGAACTTCCATTTCGTGTGTATTGGACAAAGCTACTTGTGTCCATCCTAAGGATCTTCTTGCAGCAACTGCTGGATACTCAGCAGTTAGATCTTTTGTTGTTGTGAAAAAGGCTGCTGCAATATCATCCACATTTAAATTATTTTTGTTAACAATAGATTCTAATAGTTCTTTAGTTGCATCTATTATTGATTCTCTGTCGTTATTATCCGCTGTTGTAGCTCCTCTAATTCCTCGACATGCTATCTGAGCCATAGATGTTCTCCTTTGTTATTGTAATTCCTTTAAGAAATCTGTAGCATTTTGTACCACAGTGTTTTCATCAGAATTTGATATAATATTGACTAAAGCACTACCAATTATTCCAGCGTCTGCATGTTTATTAACTTCAGCTAAATGTATTTTTGTTGAAATACCAAAACCTAACGCTACAGGTACAGTGCTATATTGCTTAACTTCTTTAACTAAATTAATACCCTCTGCACTCAATGTTGCCCTAGCACCAGTTATACCTGCTACGCTTACACAATACAAAAAGCCATCCCCATTTTTGCATATTTCTTTAATTCTCTCAGTAGATGTTGTTGGTGCTATGAGATATATCAGATTAATGTCATTTGAAGAACATTTTTCCAATAAAATCAAAGATTCTTCTAATGGTAAATCCGGAACGATAATTCCATCTACACCACAAGATTTAGCTTTAGATATAAATTCATCTAAACCGTACTGTAAGATTGGATTAAAGTATCCCATTAATACGATAGGGTTATTGTCATTTTTATTACGGATCATTTTGCAAACGTCAAAACATGTATCAATATTAACGCCTTTTTCTAATGCTTTTTGGCTAGATTGTTGAATTGTCACGCCATCAGCTAGAGGATCGCTAAAAGGAATACCGAGTTCAATGATATCAGCGCCAGAGTTAAATAATTCTAAAGCTAATTCAGCGGTTGTTTCGTTATTGGGAATACCAGTTGTTAAATATAATATAATTCCCTTTTTATCATTCAATTGTAAATTTTCAAAAGTTTTTTTTATTCTGTTTGTCATATATTTGATGTATTATTATTTGTAGAGAAAAAAATTGAGAGAGTTAATGGTAGCATTTAGTAGTTATAGTGACAATAGCAATTAGATTGGATAAATACAATGAGTGTAGAAGTTACTGATAATGCCAAAATGGAATTATTGAAAACATTAGAAAGATTGAGTTTAGAAGAAGGTCAGTATTTGAGATTAACAACCCCACCTTCATGGACTGGGCCTGGGGACTTTGGAATAGTTTTGGATACAGAACAAGATTTTGATACTAAAATAGAATTTAACGAACAGATTGTTTTACTTATTAATGAACAATTACTCACACAGTATGAAAAAGTTATTTTTGATTTTAAAGAAACACCTGATGGTCTAAGTTTTGCCTTAGATATATACTAAATAAAGAGACATATGGATTTAAGCAAGTACATTAGAGATATTCCGGATTTTCCTATTCAAGGGATAATTTTCAAAGATATAACCCCTTTGTTATCAGATACAGATGCATTTCAAGAAACTATTAACAGAATAATTAAGAATTATAATTTCGATGAAATTGATGTTATTGCTGGTGTTGAATCTAGAGGTTTCTTATTGGCAGCTCCAATAGCAGATCGTATGAAAAAACCATTAGTTTTATTTAGAAAGAGTGGGAAACTTCCCTATAAAACTAAGTCGGCAAGTTATGATTTAGAATATGGTAGCAGTACTATAGAAATTCATGAAGATTCAATCAAAACAAAAGATAGAATATTATTGATTGATGACTTAATAGCTACAGGCGGAACATTAAGTGCATGTTTGGATTTAGTAGATCAGTTTAATGCTAAAGTTAGTGGAATAGCTGTAATAATTGAATTAAGCTTTTTAAATGGCAGAGATATGCTTAAAAATGTAGATATTTTTTCATTAATTAAGTACTAGTAATTGTACCGACTTTCACAATATTGACTTTGATAAAAGTTATTTCTAAAATCCTCATAAGTTGTTATTAGGAATTCATATTCTATTTTGAATTCAGAATATTAGGAGGTTATCCAATGGGTACAACACAGCAAATGGCAAGATTTATAACAAATGCTCAATATTCCGACATACCAGAACCCGCGGTTTATGCAGCAAAACTTTGTATTTTAGACTCTATAGCATGTGCAATTTACGGAACAACAAGACCTTTGGGCAAGATTATAACTGAATTAGTAGATGAAATGGGAGGAACTCCTCAGTCAAGAGTACTTGGCACCTCAATCAAAACTAATGCAGCTAATGCTGCCTTGGCAAATGGTACTTTAGGTCACTCAGAAGATTTTGATGATATGGGATCTGGAGGTCATCAAGCAGTAGTATTAATGCCAGTAGCTTTTGCTTTAGCAGAGGAATTGGGTTTGAATGGCAAAGATGTACTGACTTCGTATTTAGTAGGTTTTGATATTTTTGCAAATGTTGCTTTAAATATGGGGCCAGATCATTATGCTAAAGGTTGGCATTCTACATCAAGTGTAGGTACTTTGGGTTCAACTGCAGTTGCTGCAAAAGCACTAGGATTAGATGAAATGCAAACACGAATGGCAATAGGCTTAGGGGCTACACAAGCTTCAGGTTTGCGTGGAAATTTTGGGACAATGACCAAACCTTTTCATCCTGGTAGAGCTTCTCAAAGTGGAATAATAGCTGCAAAAATGGCTGGAAAAGGATATGAGTCTAATCCAGATATTATGGAAGATAGATTTGGATATGCTGCATGTTTAGGTGAACAAATGGTTCAATTAGGAAACATGACAAGGCACCTAGGTTATCCTTGGGCAATCATGGGAACAGGTAAAGAAGTAGCCAACGGAATTGATATAAAAATATGGCCATGCTGCGGCGGAACTCATGGTTCAAATACCGCCATAATAGAGTTACTCAATAATCATTCATTTAGTTCTGAAGACGTTGAATCGGTTGATATTATTACTACTGACAATCCTTCATGCATGGCACCAAATCTGCGTTGGCCAAAAAGTGGTTTACAAGGTAAGTTTTCTACTTGGTATACTGTTGCTTCACTTATTGTTGATAAAGGAAGATTAGACTTAGAAAGTTTTACTGATGACTCAGCAAACAGACCCGAATTACAATCAATGTTGGAAAGGGTAAATATAACACAAGAGGAAACAATAGCTGACCGACCTAATCGTGCGATTGGTGGTGAATCTTGGTGGGATGTTACGGTAAATCTCAAAAATGGAAGTCAACTAAATACAAGAGTTCCAGGACATGGTGATACATATGGCCCATATACTAATATTCAAGTAATTGATAAATTTCAGGCTTTGGCTGGTGCTGTAATTTCGCCAAGTCAAGTAGACACACTTTTGAATTTGGTTATGGACTTAGAAAATCAATCAGATGTTGTGCAGATTATGGATGCAGCAACTTTGGGGTTAGCTGTTAAGGCTTAAATTAATAAAAAGAAGCCACTTTTGTTAAATAGTGGCTTCTTTTTTTTGAAAGAAATAATTATGTATGAAGTTGTTATCCGTAATGGATATATATATGACGGTTTAGGGTCAAATCCCTATATTGCTGATATAGCTATTTTAAATGGCATTATTGTAGCGATTGGTAAAATAGAAGATGAAGCATTAAATGTCATTGATGCTTCTGGTTATTCTGTATCACCAGGTTTTATTGATTTACACACACATAGTGATTTGTCTTTTTTAATCGAACCATTAGCAGATAGTAAATTAAGACAAGGCTGTACTTTTGAACTTATTGGTAATTGTGGACGAAGTGATGGCGGTCCTCTCTTTGGAGAAGCATTTGACCTTACAAGTGAAAGACTTGAAACATTAAATTTTACACCAAATTTTACTTTAACCGGGAACTATGCTGATTATCTTAATTTACTTGAACAAAAAGGGACTTTAATAAATATAGCTGGACAAATTGGGCATGGGACTTTAAGAACAAGTGTGATAGGTTCAGGAGACACTAACCCAACTCTTGATGAATTAGATAATATGATATCACTTTTAGATGAATGTTTAGATCAAGGCGCTATGGGTTTTTCAACAGGTCTTTATTACGCTCCAGGAAATTATTCTCGTACAGAAGAAATAATAAAATTATGTAATGTTGCATCAAAAAAAAATAAGCTTTATTCAACCCATATGAGGGACGAAAGTGACTATTCTATAGGTCTTCGTGGTGCATTAGAAGAAACAATGAGTATAGCTCAAATATCTGGAGTAAAAACACAAGTATCCCATTTAAAATGTATTGGCCCTGTAACATGGGGACAAGCAGATATTCTCTTATCAAGAATTGATGAGATGAGACGTGGTGGATATGATGTAATAGCTGATCAATATCCTTACACGGGTAGCAGTACTATGTTGGCAGGAGCAGTTTTTCCTAGATGGGTACAAGCGGGAGGAAGAGCAGAAGCGCTACAGAGAATAGAAGACCCTGCTCTGTATGATAGATTAAAAAAAGATATTTCTAGAAATTTCTATAGGAGAGGTGGGGCAGGTGCAATTAGCATAGCTCAATGCCCAGATAATCGAGAGTTTGATGGATTAAATTTAGAAGAAATCTCAGATGTTATGAATTGCGATCCAGAAGATGCCGCAATTACTCTTTTCAAGGGCGGAACTGTTCATGTTATTGCTCATTCTTTAAAACAAGATGATGTAGATAAAATTGCTTGTCATCCATACGTTTGTGTTGGAAGCGATGGTAGTTCAATCCGAACGGAAGGCCCGTTGTCTGTTGGATCACCGCATCCAAGAAGTTATGGGACTTTCCCAAGATTTATCAAACAATACGTTAGAGAGAAAAAAATGTTATCAATGCAAGAGGCAATTCGTAAAATGACCTCACTACCTGCAAGTAGACTCGATTTAAAAAGACGTGGGTCTTTAATTGTTAATAATTGGGCAGATATAGTAATTTTTGATCCAGAAAAGATAGATGATAAATCAACATTTGCTAATCCGCACCAATATTCAGTAGGTATCAAATCTGTTTTAGTAAATGGGCATATAGCCTACAAAGACGATATAGTAAATACAGAACATCGTGGTAAAATCATAAGAGATAATAATGATTAATATGGGTGTTTATTGATGAGTCTATCATTTGAAATTGGAGATGAATATAGTCCTAGAGGGCATGCAATTATTTACTATACCTCAGGTTCGAAATATTTTATGGCATATATAGTAATAATTCCGATATCTTTCGATTTTACTAAATTTATGCCTCCAGTAATTTCATCTCAAATTAATGCCGAAGAAATGGCAGGATTTTCTGCTTTCGCCTTACCTCCTGTGCCTGAAGAAATACCAGATGGATATGATTTTGTAAGAAGTTTGGCTGTTAGTAGAAGTGACGATTTGATTTATGGAGGCACATTTAATGAATCTAATTTAATTGAGTCCGCGCAATCTGTGAATAATCAAGTAGAAAATTATTCAGAACTATATAAAAAATCACAAAGTTCTTATCATCAATCTATACCTGAAAGCTCAGAAGATCTTAATGTACAAAATGTTATGTTATCCTTGATGTCTGAAAAAGATAAATTGGGAGAAATATCAAAACTTATAGGTAAATTACAGTTTGCCGTAGAAGGGAAAGATACAGATCAAGTTCAAGAAACAGAATCCGAAATCAATAATATTTCTTCGTACTTTCCTGAAGAATACAAAATAGGAGCTATTTTACATTTGGTGAAGAACAATTCATTAAATTCTAGTAAGCTTATTCAACTCTATATCGAAAGATGTTACAAACTTGCAGATAATGACGTTGATGGCGTTTTTCTCCTTGATAAAGCTATAGATGAGATTAATTAACTTTTCATTGAGTTATAAGATTTAGCAAAACCAATAATTCGTTTTCCTTGGTTTGTTGTGCTAGTTTTTGCTAGTTTACTTGCTTTTTTGTAATATTTTTTAGCATCTTTGGCTTTCCCTTTATGATCAAGATAACTACCAATCCCAAGTGCCGCAAATGCTGCTTGATCTAGAGACCAAGGAGTAAACGTTGATTCTCCTAATTCTATAATTTGTATATATGCTTTTTCTATTAGATTTGCAGATCTTGATTTTTTTCTTATTATTTGTGCCAGATTAATAGCTGCTTTTGTACCTAATTCTTTAGCAATTATATTTTCTAAAGATTTAGAAAGATCAATAGCTTTGCGATATGAAATTCGTGCTTTATCAATTTGATCTTTGGATTCAAAATCTTGTCCTTCAAGTATGCATTTGTGTGCTTCGGATGTATTAGATAATATGATGTTATAATCTCGAATTTGTTGTGCGATTTTCTCTTTTTCATCGGTATTATCTTTTGATTCATACCAAGATAGTAAACTTTGGTATGCTTGTATACTTGTTTGTATACCAGATATTGTTTTGGAACATGTCCCATATTCGATACTTTTTTTCATTAATTTTTCAAAACGATTGTAATTTTCTGAGCGTCCCTCGTAGTTTGCTATATTGAAATAAGCTCTCGAAGTTATATATAAACCTTCTGGAGAATTTGAAAGAATTCCTATTTTGACTGCCCTATTGTGCATATGAATACTAGTAGTAAAATTATTTTCTTGGTTATACCAAAGACCCAGTTCGAAACATGCCATCGCACTGAACATAATACCGAATGAATTTTTTGATTTTATTCCGTAATGTATGCAATCTATATAGTTTTTTTTATAGTCTGAATACTTTTGTATTGATGATTCCAGATTGGCAATATTGAAAAATGCACAAGCTAATAAACCCAATTCTTCTGAAGAATTTATTGTTGAAATTAACTTAGGGACTTCTCTATATGATTCTAGAGCATCTGAAAATCTTTGAAGAAGTTTTAACGCGTTTCCTTTTTCTATCCACGCTCTAAGACTATTTGGGTAAGAAGAAAGATATAATGAGGCTATTTCTAGATCCTCACGTGGATTGTTTAGGCCTGAAAATGAAGGGCCTATCGATGAAAAAATAACTTTAGGTGATAGTTTATTTGCTGACATTTGTATAATTTTCTTTTGATTCACATATACTGTCAATCTTTTCATCGATTAATTAATATAATATTGATATAGTTCTTAAGTACTTACATATTTTATTTTGAGTGAAATTTCAGGAGTGTAATGATGTCAAACGAAGGAAGTTTGAGCCCTGAGTCTGTTTTATCACAATTGAAATCCAACAATATCACGCATGTTGTATGGCTTCCAGATAGTGAGACTAATTGGCTTTATTTATTGATGAAAAATGAACCAAGTATTGAATTGGTTCCAGTTAGTAGAGAAGGTCAGGCCTTTTCTGTAGCTGCAGGATTAGCTACGGGGGGTAAGAAGCCTGTAATATTAATTCAGAATACGGGGCTACTAGAATCTGGCGACTCTTTGAGAGGCTGGGGAATAGGTCTAAAGACCCCTGTCGTTATGATGATTGGTTACAGAGGATGGACTAGGCATGGTAAGAATGCATTTCATGATGTAGCTAAGTTTACCGAACCTTTTCTCATAGCTATGGGTATTAATTACTATTTAGTTGAGAATGATGGAGACATTGATAGAATAACCTATGCCTTCGAAGAAGCTGATGAAAATAAGAAGCCTGTGGCAGTATTAGTTGGTGATGAATATTCCAGTTGGAATTAATAGAATTTTAATTATTATTAAAGGAAAAAAGATGATAGATACATTAGAAATGCTGAAAATATTTAAAAATCATCGAGGGAATAGTGTTGTAATCCCAGGTAGAGGTGGTAAACATTGGGTTACATTAACAGACAATCAATCGCGAGATGTACCTTTAGGCGATCCAGCAATGGGAGGGCATGCTTCATATGCCTTTGGTTTAGCTTTGGCGATTCCAAATGAAACCGTTGTACTTTTTGACTCCGAGGGAGATTTATTAATGAATACTGGTGCTCTTGCGACTATAGCAGATCTTGCCCCAAAAAATTTCTATCATTTTCTTTTAGATAATGAGTGCTATGCGACAACTGGTGGTCAACCTGTACCAAACGCACAGAAAGTTGACTATACAGGTTTAGCCAAAAGTATGGGATACGGTTCAACGTACTTTATAGATAATTTGGAAGATTTTGATCAAAAGATTGCTGAAATTTTAAATCAAGAAGGACCTGTATTTATCCATCTTAAAATTAATCCTGAAATCGAAAATGTACCAATTAATCAACGAGTAAGATGGCAAAATCGTACCTGGGATCAAGTATTGAGTGACATTAAATCAGAGTTATCTGTTAAGTAAAATTATAAAATGGTTAAACAACTATATCATATAGATTCTTATATAAAAGAATTCGACGCAGTTATAGAAAATATTCTTCCTGAAGGTGTCGTATTGGATCAAACGGCATTTTATCCCAGTGGAGGAGGGCAACCATGTGATTATGGTTTACTAATTTCTGACGGAAACGAATATAAAGTAGATAAAGTTCAATATTTTGAAGGAACGATTGTTCACAAAGTTTTATCTGACGGTTTGAAAATTGGGGATAGAATTAATGCAACAATCGATTGGGATAGAAGATATAAACTTATGAGAACTCATACAGCTTTGCATATATTATGCGGAGTAGTATGGCGCGATTTTGGCGCCTTGGTTACTGGTGGAAATATGGAACCCTTAAAGGCAAGAATGGATTTTGAATTAGAAAGTATGAGTGTTGATTTTGCAGAAAAAGTAGAAGAAAAAATCAACGAAGAGGTATTAAAAGACCATAAAATAGATATCAATATGCTTCCTAGAGAAGAAGCATTGAAAATACCTGATTTGATTAGAACCAAAATTGATCTATTGCCCAAACATATTTCTGAATTGCGAATAGTTGATATCACTTCTCTGGATCTTCAAGCAGATGGTGGTACACATGTATATAGTACCAAGGAAGTTGGACATATTACTGTCGTAGGTCATGAAAGTAAAGGGAAAATAAATAAGCGTCTTAGAATTCAAATAGAAGATTAATTTGTTAAACAACTTTAGTATAGAATACAAAATTCGTTTTTATTTGGTAATTGGAGTTTTCGCTGTTTCTACAGCGGCAATTTTGATTAAATTATCTTCCGAAGCACATCCATTAGCCATTGCATTCTATAGGATGTTTATTAGTGTATTGGTATTTGTAATAATAGCTTTGATATACAGACATAGGCGTTTGGACGATATAAATGTATTCACTGTTAATAATAATCAAGTAGTACGTATAATAATTAGTAGCTTGGGTCTTGCTATGCATTTTTGGTTTTGGGTTTGGTCTTTGAGTTTTACCTCTGTTGCAAGTTCTGTTCTTTTGGTAACTACAAACCCATTTATAGTATTGTTATTTTCCTGGATTATTTGGTCACATCCTATACGTTTGAAAATGATAATTGGAATGTTTATTGGTTTAATTGGAGGATCTATAATTATATTCGGGGATTCACATAATACTAATAATATTACGGGTGATTTATTAGCATTATTGGGATCTTTATGTATAGTTCCATATGTCTTGTGCGGAAGAAGCTTGAGGAAAGATATGCACATACTGACTTACAATTTATATGTCTATGGGTTAGCAACCATTTTCTTATTCATCTTAATAATATTATTTCAAATTGAGTTATTTAATCTAAGTCTTTATACATACTTTATGCTTTTCTTAGTTGCTTTGATTCCTCAAGTTATTGGTCATTCATTACTAAACTGGGTTTTGGGGTATGCAAGTGCTGTTCTAGTTACCATTAGTGTTATGGCTGAACCTATAATAGCTACAATATTAGCTGGTATTATTTTAGATGAAATTCCAACACTATATTGGTATCTAGGGGGATTTTTGATTCTCTTAGGAATCTATTTATCTATAAGTGAATTCGAAAAAGATTTTATTGATAATGACACTTAGCTTAGCATGAAAAAATGATTTAAAGGTCCATGTCCTTTTCCTAACCCAGGTTCATTTTTAATTGCTTGAGTTACATAATTTTTAGCTTCCTCGACACTTTGATCTACAGTATAATTTTTTGCCAAACCTGCAGCTATGGCTGAAGCATATGTACATCCTGTGCCATGAGTGTTAGCCGTAGGTATCCGATCTGCTTCTAATATCGTAAATTTTTGACCGTCATATATTGTATCATTTGATTTAGAATCATTAGAATGGCCTCCCTTAATTACAACAAAATCTGGGCCCATGGAATGTATAATCTTTGCCGCTGATTCAATATCTTGAGTGGTGTTAATAGTCATTTTGCTTAAAACTTCTGCCTCAGGGATGTTAGGAGTAACAACGGTTGATAATGGTAATAATTCTGAAATCAAATGTCCTATTGCATTATCTTGAATTAATTTATCTCCTCCCTTAGCTATCATGACAGGGTCTACAACGATTTTATTAGTATTAGATGATTTGATTTTTTTTGATATGAGTTGTATTACTTCGATAGAAGCAAGCATTCCTGTTTTAATTACATTTGGATTTAAATCATCTAAAACTGCATCAATTTGTGATTCTATAATATCTATGGGTATTTCATGGATTCCATACACACCCGTAGTATTTTGAGCAGTAACTGCGGTTATTACTGAACACCCAAAAGTACCAAGAGCAGAAAAGGTTTTTAAATCCGCTTGAATTCCTGCTCCTCCGCCTGAATCTGAACCTGCTATAGTCATACTTACTGGAATTTTCATTTTATCTCCTCTTATTTTACAAACTCATTTGTAAATAAGCTATTTGTTTCAGGTATACTGGTTATTTGGCCAGTATCGAATAACCATTTTGAAAATATCGCCCATTTTTCTTCAGTTTGAACACCGAATCTGCCTTCGTTATCTACCCATAATGGTGCTAATAGTTCTACTCCAGGATATTCTATTGCTTGATCTATTTCTTCATTGGTTGCCTTGACTAAATTATCAATACCTTCTTTTGGGTTTGAAACAGCATCATTATATCCTTTTGATATGGCTCTAGTCATTCGTTGAACCAGATCTTTATTATTTGTTATCATCTCATCACTAGCAACTAATACTAATTCGTAATAGTCAGGTACACCCCACTTTTCCATCCTCATTACATTAACAGGGAATCCTTCATTTTCAGCCATAATAGTTTCATGGCTTAAATAGCAGCCTAAGCAAGCATCAACGGTTTTACCAATAAGTGGAGGTACAAGATCATATCCAGTATTAATTAATTCAACTTCTTGTTTTCCTTGTAAGCCATCAGCCTTTAATAATGTGTCAAGTAAATTTTCATTTAAGGGAATTCCAGGGTATGCAATTTTTTTACCTTTGAGGTCAGATGGTCTTGTTATATTTGATTCTTCGAGAGTCATTATAATGTTTAATGGATGTTGAACGAAGGCAAGTACTGATTTTACAGGAATATTTTTTGATTTTGCCAAAATTAGGTCAGGTTGATAACTAATTCCAAAATCATCTTGTCCTGCACCAACAGTTTGTAATACTGTTGAAGGATCAGATGGAGTGTAAATTTCGATATCTATATTTTCGTCCTGGAAATATCCCTTTTCTAAAGCAATATATAATCCGGTATGATTGGCATTTGGGTACCAATCTAAGGCTAATTTAACTTTTGTATCTTCCTTTGTGTTTCCGCAACTTAATACAAATATACTACACACTAATATTAATACAATTGATAAATATTTGAATTTCATGATTCCCTCCAGGTACAAATATTATTCACTGAGTGTCCTCCAATAGACTATTTTCTTTTCACAATAATTTACTAGTAAAAATAATAAGAAACCAATAATTGACAGCAAAAATATTGCAGCAAATACACGCTCGGTTAAAAACTGTGGTTTTGATCTTATCATTAAATATCCTAAACCTTCACTTGAACCTACCCACTCACTGATCACCGCTCCAATCACGCTTGCAGCCATGCCTATTCTTAAGCCTGTAAAGATATAAGGTAGAGAATTAGGTATCTGTATTTTTTTAAAAATTTGAGACTTATTTGCACCCAAAGTTTTCATCATATTAACAAGATCATCATCAATTGATTTTAGACCATCAATAGTATTAACTGCTATTGGGAAAAAAGCAATCAATCCAACAACGAGTATCTTTGGTAACAGTCCATATCCAAACCAAACGAGTAATATAGGTGCAATTGCTATAATGGGTATTGTTTGTGAAGAAATGATGATTGGATAAATTGCTTTTTCCAATGTTTTTGAATAAACAATAAGTCCTCCAATTAATATTCCAGAAATTATAGAAAATGAAAAGCCTATCAATATTTCATATAGAGTCACAAACGAATGACGTAAAAGTAAATTCCAATGTTCATATAATTCAACGATTATATCTGTTGGAACAGGCAGTAACCACTTGGGTACATCAGCTAATCTGCAAGATATTTCCCAGATAACTAACAATGAAAATATTAATATTACTGCTGGAAACCACTGAACAAATACAGTTTTTAATTTAGTATTAATTTTTTTAATTGTATTTTGCATATTAATTTTCAATCAACGGTAAAATTTCTTTTTTAATTTTTATAAATGAATCATCTAATACTATTTCACGGGTACGAGGTCGAGGTAATTCAACATGAATAATTTGCATTGAATTAAAGTTATTATTTTGCATAACATAGATTCTGTCTGATAAAAAGATTGCTTCATCAATATCATGGGTAACCAAAAGAATGGTTTTGTTAAATTGTTTCCATAGTTTTAGTAACCATTTTTGCATTTGTGATCTTGTTATAGAATCCAGAGCACTAAAAGGTTCATCTAACAGTAAAATTTTTTTATTTGTTAATATTGTTCTAAGAAAAGAAGCTCTTTGTCTCATACCTCCAGAAATTTGATTAGGATAATAGTTTTCATAACCACTTAAACCAAAAGTTTCGAGAAGCTCAACAGCCTTTTGTTCAGAAACACGTTTATTTTCATTTTGAACTTCTAATCCTAGGATTGAATTGTCTAGAACAGTTTTCCATGGTAAAAGTAAATCTTTTTGTTGCATATAACTTAATTTACCAAGTCGATTGTTAGATTGAATATCACTGATATTTATTTCACCATTATCTGGATTATCTAAACCAGAAATTATGTTGAGAAGTGTGCTTTTTCCACATCCACTAGGACCAATAAGGCTGACAAATTCCCCATCATTCATATGAAAATCAATATGATGTAATATCATTGTATTTTCATTGGAAGATTCGTCTATAAAACTTTTACTTAGATTTTTAATATTTATAATTGGGTTCATAATAATATAAAAAAAAACCGCTTGGTGTATACCAGCGGTTCTCATCCTAATAAGATTTCCTACGCTGGTATTATCCAGATCAGGTATAAGGGTCGCTCAATTGAGCCTCTCAGCCTGTATTCTTACAAGCTCCCCCTTAATATTGTGGTTTAATTAATTTTTTTAATTTGCTCCTATGATTGTGTTTTATTTTTTGTAATACGCTACAGCCTGAATTGCTTTGACTATTTTATCATAACCTGTACATCTACATAAATTACCTGCAATTGCTAGCCTTATTTCTTCTTCAGTAGGTTTAGGATTCTCATTAAGTAATGCTCTGGCTGACATAAGAAAACCTGGTGTGCAAAACCCACATTGTAAACTCCCGTATTCCATGAAAGCTTCTTGTAGTGGGTCAAGACCATCTTTTGTAGCGAGTCCTTCAACTGTTGTAACATGTTGTCCCTCAACTTCAACAGCGAGTGTGCAACAAGATACAATTGCCTTACCTTCTAATTGAACTGTGCATGCACCGCAATTACCATTGCTGCAACCTTCTTTGGTGCCAGTTAAGCCAATATTGTCCCTAAGAGCTTCTAACAAAGTTTCCCATGGATCAACTAGTATTTCTTTAGTTTCATTATTAACTTGAAATTTAACTGGAATTTTAGACACATTTTCCTCCGTACGAAATTTGTTGGTTTTTTATATAGAATCTTCAAGACATTCGCTAAGTGTTCTGCTCGTCAATACTTTTACTAGTTTTTTTCTATATTCTGAAGTTCCACGTACATCAGAGATAGGATTTGCAGAATTAGGGGCCAAATTTGAAGCTTCTTCTATATTTTCTTGAGTAAATTTTTTATCAATTAAAAAATCTTCAGCATCTTTAGCATTCACTGGAGTTGGGGCAACAGAAGCTAGAGAAATTCCAGAGGATATACATTTATGATCCTCGTCTAATTTAACATAACTTGCTACTCCAACAACAGCTATATCCATTTCATTTCTTGGTATGAATCTTTGATATCTGCTGTAAGTATTTTCGCCTAAATCAGGTAAAATTATTTCAACTAGAAATTCATTTGCTTCCATAATATTTCTGCCTGGTCCAGTAAAAAAATCATTCAGTTCGACAATTCTTTCACCTTTACTACTTACCAAGAGAGCTTTCGCATTATAAGTAAGTAAACTTGGCACAGTGTCGGCAGATGGGGTAGAATTGCATACATTTCCTGCGACACTCGCTCTGTTCTGTATTTGGATGGACCCAACGAGCCCACACGCTTGATATAGCCCAAAATATCGTTCTTTTATTTTGGGGAAAGCTGCAGTAGTTGAACAGGAAACTGCAGAACCTAAATGTAGGCCGTCTCCTTCAATCCATTCTAACCGGTTAGTCTCAGGAATTCCTTTTAGATTTACAACTCTGGCAGGCTCTCTTCTACCATTTCTTACCTGATCTATCAGATCGCTCCCACCAATTAAACCTCGAGTATCACCAACTTCATTAGCACTATCAAAAATAGATATTGCTTCATCTAACGATTGTGGTGCAAAGTAGTCAAAGGGTTTCATTTAATCTCCAATTCTAGAATTTCATGGTTTTTATGTTAAGTCCATTATAAACTGCTATTTTTTTGAAAGCAACGAATCATTCGTTAATATTGCTAGTTTTAATTTAATATTGTCCTTGTAAATGCTTTAAACAAATGATACATTACAGTAGGTAATTTTAAAGTGTTAGATTAGTCAATTGATAACTCGCACTTTAGGATCAATTCGTTGAGACTGGTGAGGTGCTAACGAACCCCTTGGTTTCTTTATTAAAAACTCTTGCTGGTCTAATGCAGGGGTTTTTTTTTTGATCAACAGCGCTCAAATTTACATACAAAGAAGAGAAAAAATAAGGGTAACACTACCCTGTCTGGTCTCTTCTTTTTTTTGTTTTCCGCTTAGAGGGGTTCATCATGAAAAACATTAAGAGTATAGAATCCCTCTCAGAACATAATTACAAACTTTCTAATTCAGTAAAAAACTTACTAGATATAGATCAACTAGAAACTAATGATTTAGATACTATATTTACCCTAACAGAAATAATAGATTCTTTTCTTACTAACAATGATAAAAAAACTTCATTACTTAAGGGCAAAACCATTGTTACTTTATTTTACGAATCGAGTACTAGAACAAGAGTATCTTTTGAAGAAGCAGGTAAGCTTTTGGGTGCAGATGTTATCAATATGTCCGGTAATGGTACGAGTATTGATAAAGGAGAATCGTTATTAAATACTTGTCTTACATTGCAGTCCGCGCACACAGATTTGATTATTGTTCGACATCCACATTCAGGTGCACCATATTTTATGTCAAAACACTTATCAAAAACAAAAATAATCAATGCAGGTGATGGTTGGCACGCTCATCCTACTCAGGCACTTATTGACCTTTATACCGCAAAACAATCTTATGATGATCTCAAAGGATTAAAGCTTGTCATCGTGGGTGATATTTTACATAGTAGAGTTGCGAGATCTGATATTCTAGGTTTTCAGAAATTAGGTGTAAATGTTTCTTTATGTGCCCCTAAAAGTTTATTACCTACAACTTTGTTGGACAAATCTACCTCGGATGCTTCTGATCCTTATAATACTGTTAGCGTTGAATATGATTTAGAAAAAGCTTTAGATAATGCTGACATTGTTATGCCATTACGAATACAACAAGAAAGATTAGGGGAAGTTTCAGGATTCCCTTCATTGAGAGAATATTCATCTCGTTTTCAAATTAATGATAAAACTTTGAAATTTGCAAAACCTAATGCAATTGTTATGCATCCTGGCCCAATGAATGAAGGTGTTGAAATAAGTTCAGAAATTGCCCATAGTGATCGTTCTCAGATAGAAAATCAGGTTCGATATGGAGTTGCTATAAGAATGAGCTTATTATATTTGATGCTTATTGGAGGCGATTTTAATGACTAAGTCTAGCATTGGCATTAAAAATGTTCGGATAATAGATCCCTATAATAATATAGATAATGTGTTAGATATACTTATTGAAAATGGGAAAATAACTAACATTGCAGAAGGTATATTTTCTCAATCTGGAAACAGTAACCTTGTTGTGATAGATGGAACTGATAAAATTCTAAGCCCTGGTTTTATTGACTTACATACACACCTTAGAGATCCAGGTGAAGAACATAAAGAAACTATAGAAACCGGAATGAGAGCTGCTGCCAAGGGCGGTTTTACAACAATATGTTCGATGCCAAATACTAACCCTCCAGTTGATAATTCTACTACTGTTAAATATATATTAGATGAATCTAATAAATTTGAATTAATACAAGTTCTTCCTATTGGATGTGTTACAAAAGGAAGAAAAGGTATGCAAATTTCTGAAATGTGGGATTTGAAAAATGCAGGCTGTGTTGGTTTTAGTGATGACGGAGATCCTATCTATAATTCTGAGATTATGCAAACAGCATTACAATATAGTGAACATCTTGGATTGCCGGTTATAAATCATTGTGAAGATACTCAATTATCAAAACATTCTGCAGTGAATGAGGGAAAAATTTCTAATAGATTAGGATTATCTGGTTGGCCCAATCAAGCAGAAGACATTATGATTGCACGAGATATAGAGTTAGCAAAGAAATATGGAGGTCATTTGCATATAGCTCACGCAAGCACTTCTCGTTCAGTTGAACTTATAAATGATGCTAAAAATCTTGGAGTTAATATTACTGCTGAAGTTACGCCTCACCATCTAACTATGACTGATAGTTGGTTATTAGGGCATCAAAAAGACACTGATGTTTTTGCAAGTCTTGGAAGTGAGGCATATGACTCAAATTTAAAGGTTAATCCACCATTAAGAACCAAGACAGATATATATTCATTGTTGACTGGCTTAAAAGAAGGAATAATTGATGCTATAGCAACTGATCATGCACCGCATGCACTACAGGATAAAATAACCACATTAGATGATGCTGCCTATGGAATCAATGGGCTAGAAACAGCTTTTACACTTTTAGCAAGTTTATATCATCAAAATATGTTAGATATTGTGGATATAATAAATCGTTTAACACTAGGTGCAGCAAATGTTATATCCAACTCAATAGAAAGGCCTAAAGGTATTAAAAAAGGAGAATTAGCAGATATTGTACTTTTAGATTTAAATAGTGATTTTACTATTATAGGAAAGGATTTTATATCAAAGAGTAAGCTTACTCCATTAGAGGGTATGACGTTAAAAGGTAAAGTAATTTTAACTTTAGCTAAGGGGTCTATAGTTTATGAAGAGAATAATAATTAGTAAATGATGAATGGTGATACAGAATGCAAAAAGCGTATTTAATATTAGAAGATGGCTCAATTTTTGAAGGTAATAGTATTGGTTTCTCAAGTACAAAATATGGAGAAGTTGTATTTAATACAAGTATGACTGGTTATCAAGAAATTTTGACTGATCCTTCCTACTCAGGTCAGATTGTAGTAGCTACTTATCCTTTGATTGGAAATTATGGAATCAATAGTAGTGATTCACAATCTAAACAGATACAAGTTAAAGGTTATGTTATTAGGGAATATTGTGAATTTCCAAGTCATTATGACTCCGAATTAGATTTAGACACTTATCTTAAGGATAATGACATACCTGGTATTTTTGATATTGATACACGGGCAGTGACAAAAAAGTTAAGATTTACTGGTTCTATGATGGGTTGTATTACAAATAATCCAAATCCCGAAGAAGAATTAAAAAATTTATTAAAACAACCGCATTATCTTGAGGTAAATCACGTTTTATCTGTTTCATCTGATTCTAAATATAATTGGGAACAAGAAGATAACAGTTCTCTGAATGATCTTAAAATTGCAGTCATCGACTGCGGGGTAAAATTTAATATTTTAAAAAATTTATCTATGCGTGGATGTAAGGTTGAGGTTTTTCCGGTAGACGCTTCACTTGAAAAAATATTAGAAAATAATCCTGACGGTATTGTAATTTCTCCAGGACCAGGAGATCCCTCAATGCTTGATCAATTATCAAGTACTGTCGAAGAGTTAATCAAAGTAAAACCAATTTTTGGTATATGTCTTGGAAATCAGTTAATAGCTAGAGCATTGGGTGCAAACACATTTAAATTAAAATTTGGTCATCATGGGGCAAATCATCCAGTAAAAGATTTAAGGAGTGGGAAGGTAACAATAAGCTCACAAAATCATGGGTTTGCTATTGATCCAGATACATTACCTAATGATTTATCAGTAAGTCATGTTAACCTCATTGATGGAACTGTTGAAGGAATAGAACACAAGAATTTACCAGTGATGGGTATTCAGTTTCATTCTGAAGCCTCTCCAGGGCCTTTAGATAATACATATTTATTTGATAGGTTCATAGAAAAAATTAAGGAGGAACAAAATGGTTAACGAAGCAGAAAAAAATAATGCAAATAATCCATCTTCTAGAGGGCGTTGGCAGGTTCTATTAATTGAGTATGAATTATTAGATGCATATTGGTCTCAACTCCAACAACGGGTCTGGATGAGTGGCTTAGTTTTAGTTAGTTTATCTATGGTTGGTATTGTATTTCTATTAACAGTGATGGATCCTACAAGACCCCAAACAACTAATAGTGCAGGATTAATTTCTATTGTAGCTTCACTACTAGCAATTGGTTGGTGGTTACTTTTAAGAAGAATGTTTGCTGGACAAAAGATTGCTGAGATTCGACGCAACGAAATAGAGAAGGAATTAGGTATGAGGTCTAGTTTATATCTGACTTTTTTACGACAAAATCAGAAGTCAGGACCTAGGAAATCATCGAACCTTGCTCGAAAAATTGCAGATGGCGATGATGAATTAGAACTAGACTTGGTAAATTTAAGTGCTAATCCTGATTCTAGTTCTTGGTTACCAGGTTTTATTTCTGATCGTTGGGTATGGAGTGTTATACCATGGTTATTAATTGGATCTTGGATTGCACTTTACGTAATCAAGTCAAATATGTAACCCTTTAAATTTACTAATGTAAGATAGTCAAATTACAAAATGAATAATTATAGAAGGAAATAGATGGAATTAGATAAGGATATTAGAAAAGTATTAATAATAGGTTCTGGTCCGATAGTTATCGGACAAGCTGCGGAGTTTGATTATGCAGGTTCACAGGCATGCAGATCAATAAAAGAGGAAGGTGTTGAAACAATATTAATTAATTCTAATCCTGCCACAATTATGACTGATACAGGTATAGCTGACCATATATATATTGAGCCATTGACTGTTGAAGTAATTACAAAAATTATTGATAAAGAACGTCCAGATGGTTTATTGCCGACTTTGGGTGGACAAACTGGTTTAAATTTAGCAGTTCAGTTGTCTGATTTGGGAATATTAGATAAATATGGTGTTCGATTACTTGGAACACCTATTGAAACAATCAAAAAAGCAGAAGACAGGGACCAATTTCGAGATCTTTTAATTGAAATCGGAGAACCTGTACTTCCAAGTGTCAGTATTACTTCTATTGAAGAAGCTCGTTCGAAAGTTGAAGGAATGGCTTTACCATTAGTAGTTAGACCAGCATTTACTCTTGGTGGAACAGGTGGAGGTGTAGTATATGATTGGCAAGATTTTGACCAAACAATTAATGATGGATTAAAGGCCAGTCCCGTAAGCCAGGTACTAATTGAGAGTTACCTTTTGGGCTGGAAAGAGCTTGAGTATGAAATTATGCGCGATGCAGATGATAATTGTTTAACTATTTGTGTAATGGAAAATATGGATCCAATGGGAGTACATACGGGTGACAGTATCGTTGTTGCACCAAGTCAAACTTTGTCTGATAAAGAATATCAAATGTTACGTTCAGCTAGCCAAAATATAATAAAGAGTTTAGGTATACAAGGCGGTTGTAATGTTCAGTATGCGTTGAGGCCAAATCCTATGACACAACCCAAAAATATAGATGTGTCAAATTATGAATCAGAATATTACGTCATTGAGGTAAATCCACGTGTTAGTCGAAGTTCAGCTCTTGCTAGTAAAGCTACAGGATATCCTATAGCAAGAGTAGCATCAAAGGTGGCAATTGGGAAAACTCTTGATGAAATTAATAATCCAATTACAGGAAAAACATCTGCAGCGTTTGAACCTGCACTTGATTACTGCGTAGTAAAAATTCCCAGATGGCCATTTGATAAATTTCCAACTGGGGATAGAAATCTGGGAATACAAATGAAAGCAACTGGCGAAGTAATGGCAGTTGATAGGACATTTACTGCAGCTTTACAAAAAGCTATTCGTTCTCTTGAAATTAGTGGACGTTCTCTTTTATGGGAAAGTTCCGAATGGAAACAAGAAGATTTTTCTATTGAAGACCTTCCACTCTATTCAAACGATAATCGTTTGTGGGCATTATTTTCAGCTTTGCGCAAAAATCTTTCAGTTGAAGAACTATGTTTAATAACTGGTATTGATCCTTGGTTTATTAATTCTTGTAAATTAATTGTCGATATGGAAAGAAAACTATTATCTGAACCACTTGATTATGATTTATTAAAAAAAGCAAAAAAAATGGGATTTTCAGATGATCAAATTGCAACCTTAACAGATCGATTAGTTAGTCAAATTCGACAACAAAGAAAAGAGATGGGTATAACTCCAGTATATAAAATGGTAGATACATGTGCTGCAGAATTCGAAGCGGAAACTCCATACTTTTATAGTACATACGAGCAAGAAAATGAAGCAGAACCTCTTGAAGGTAAAAAAGCTTTAGTAATAGGTAGTGGCCCAATAAGAATAGGTCAAGGAATTGAATTTGATTACTGTAGCGTTCATGCTGCATGGGCATTGCAAGAGGAAGGTACTGCTAGTATTATTGTGAATTCTAATCCTGAGACCGTTTCAACAGATTTCGACACTAGTAACCGTTTATATTTTGAACCTCTTGATGAAGAAAGTATTTTAGATATTATTGATAATGAAACTGTTGCAACAGATAAATCAAGTATTCCTCCTTGTGTAGTACAATTTGGAGGTCAAACAGCTATTAATATTTCGCAAAGTCTAGGTAGACATCAATTACCAATTTTGGGATCATCTGCTGAGGCAATAGACATTGCGGCTGATCGTGAAAAATTTGAGCGTTTTCTTCATTCCTTAGATATCCCTCAACCTGCGGGGGCTGTAGTTTCTAGTGTGGAAGACGGTATAAAAATTGCAGAAAATATTGGATATCCAGTATTAGTTCGTCCAAGTTATGTTTTAGGAGGACGAGCTATGGAAGTTGTACAAACACCTACAGAATTAATTCGCTATCTTACTGAAGCTACAAAAGTTGGAGCCACAAATAATGTATTAATTGATAAATATGTTTCAGGAAGAGAAGTAGAAGTTGATGCCATATGTGATGGTACCGATGTGTTAATACCTGGAATTATGGAACACATTGAGCGCGCTGGTGTTCATAGCGGTGATTCTATGGCAGTTTACCCTGGAATAACTTTAGATCCAGATACTATTAAAGTTATTACTGAATATACTATGAAAATTGCATTGGGCTTAAAAACTCAGGGTTTGATTAATATACAATTTGTTATTGAACATGATCAACAATCCGAAAAAAAACCTGTTGTATATATTATTGAAGCTAATCCAAGATCCAGTCGAACAGTTCCTTTTATGTCCAAAATAACAGATATTCCAATGGTTTCTTTAGCTACAAAAATTATGCTAGGGAAAAAGTTATCAGATATGGGATATACTTCAGGTTTGCATGCTCATAATGGTTTATATGGGGTCAAAGCTCCAGTATTTTCAATGTCAAAATTAGCAGGAGTTGATACATATCTGGGTCCTGAAATGAAATCTACAGGCGAAGTTATGGGAATTGATTACGATATTCCTTCCGCAATTTCAAAAGCATTACTGGCAGGAGGTTATTCAATACAAGCGAATAATTCTATATTAGTCAGTATATCTGATAGAGATAAACCAGATGCAATTGATTTAATGAAAAAATTAGCTGAGTTTGGTTGTGATTTATATGCAACTGAAGGTACAGGAGCAATGATTGAGGCATTAGGTTTGAATGTAAAAATGATTACTAAACGTATAGCAGAGGGACATCCTAATGTTGTTGATGTAATTCAAGATGGAACTGTAGATGTTGTAATTAATACAGAGTCAAGTCTAACATCTGTAATACGAGATGGATTTGAAATCAGAAGGAATGCTGTTGAACGACGTATACCTTGTTTTACTTCTTTGGATACTGCCAGAGCAGCAATAGAAAATTTATTTAGTGATTATCAAAACTATAATGTAAAATCTTCTGAAGATTATATTAAAGATGTTCCTGAGCATAATAATTATTATCCATATATTGATGTTCCTAAGTTTTTGTTATAGAAAAAGCTACTATTGTACTGTTGGAAGAGAATCGTTTTGAAATTTTATGACAAGTTAGACAAAATAATAGATACAAATAACAGTTTACTTTGCATTGGTTTGGATCCAATTCAAGAAAGTATGCCTATAGATGATATTTTTCAATTTAATCGATTAATTATTGATAATACTTTCGATTTAGTATGCGCTTATAAGCCTAATTTCGCCTTTTATGAATCTGAAGGTATTGACGGTCTTCGTGCCCTAGAGAAAACTGTTGATCATATTAAATCTGTAAATAATGACATTATTATTATCGGAGATGCAAAAAGAGGAGATATTGGTCATACTGCAAAAGCGTATGCTGATGCTTTGTTTAATTTTTGGGATTTTGATGCGATTACTATAAATCCATTTGCTGGATATGATTCTGTACAACCATTTACTTCTTATGAGGATAGGGGTGTTTTTGCATGGGTGAAATCCTCTAATCCAGATGGTAAAATTTTTCAAGATCTAAGGGTCCTAGTCAATGGTTCTTCAGGTGATTCATTGCATTTTTATGAATACATGATCCAAGAAATAATTAAGTGGGATAATAATAATAATCTTGGATTGGTAGTTGGAGCTACATATCCAGACGAACTAGCTGTCGCACGTAATTTAGCACCAGAATGTCCTATCTTAATTCCAGGTGTTGGTTCACAATCTGGAGCACTAAAAGAATCACTTGAAGCAAGTGTAAATACTTTAACTAATCGTTCAATTATTAATTCTTCTCGCGGTATTTTATACTCTTCATCAGAGAAAAATTTTCCTGACATTGCTCGCGAAAAAGCAGAAAATCTTCGTTTGGAAATACAACAAATTGTAAGTAATTTGATATAAATCAAATCAAATTACGTCATTTATAGGGCATAAGTTATTTTAATTTCAGACTAATAGTGATTATATTGATTTAATTTCCTATAATATGCTCTTTTTGTATATTGACATGTTAATAAGCAAAAATGGATAATTTTATTAGTTAGTTTCAACCAATTTTTAGGTTGCTTAGAAATGCATGAAGTGAATGTCGATAGTATTAGGGTTAGCTTAGTTAATTATCAGCGGGTTGTTATTTTGAAAGATAAGACTTCTGGTAAATCTATTCCTATCTGGATCGGCTCTGCTGAGGCAGATTCTATAGCTGTTAAACTTCAAGGTGTTTCAGTTCCTCGACCATTAACCCATGATTTAATGAAATCAATGATTGATTTATTTAATGGGGAATTACAATGTATAAATGTTACTGATTTAGAAGATGAAACTTTCTTTGCTCAATTGGTTTTTAATTCAAAAGGAAAATTATTGGAATTAGATGCACGACCAAGTGATGCTATAGCAATAGCTGTTCGTGCAGAAGTTCCTATATATGTTGCAGACAAAGTCTTAGAAAAGGCTGGAGTATTCTTGGATGAAGAAGGAAACCCTCTTAATAAAACCACCAAAAATGAGGGTCCTACTGAATCTCCAAATGCTAAGGATTTATCTTCTGATGAGTTAAATGGAATGTCTGCTTTTTCTGAATTTATTAATGGTTTAGACATGGAAGGTTTAGGGAACTCAGATAATAAGCAATAGGGTGATTGACCCTGTCTATTGCTTGTGATAAACTTCACGAGGTTTTGTGAAACTATGAGAGATAACTTGTTGTTAACAGCAAGGATTATGGGGCTAGGTTGGTATGTTGCCATAAGCATCTTATTGGGTGCTTTCGCTGGTATGTGGCTAGATCAAAAATTTCATACAGGTCCATTTTTAATGGTATTTGGAACGTTTTTTGGTTTGGCAATTGCTTCATACGGTACCTACAAAATGTTAAAGTCTATCTTTTCAGGCTTATAGATTTTAACGGTCCTGATTTGAAAGGAATAAGTGCAATTGAGCTTGAATAAGAGTTTAGTTTATGGTTTTGGAGTAGCGCTGCTAGCACTATTTGTTGTTGGTTTTATTGTTGGTGCCATCGGTTCAAAGTTTACTGATAGTAATCCCTTTTTAAAAAAACCTGAAGTTCACTTACCTCCACAACTGATATATGATCCTTTCACTTCTGATGCCCACGGAGATTCACATGACGATCATTCAAAAGAATCTGATGGACATGGAGCCCACGAAAAAGATGGTCATCATGGGTTGCCACCAAATCATTTTGTCATTACAAATACCTTAATATCTTCATGGATAGCTACATTAATTTTAATTCTTGTATTAGTTTTAGGTGCAAGAGGCGGTAGATCCGATCGTGAACCTAAAGGCTTTTACAATATTATTGAGTCAATTATATCTGCTTTGTATGGATTTGCTGAAGGAGTAGTAGGGGATAATGCAAAAAAATTCTTCCCTCTTTTTGCTACGATATTTTTGTTTGTATTAGTAAATGCTTGGTTAGGTTTGATTCCAATATATCAAAGCCTTTCAACATTCGATTCAGAAGGGCATATTACAGGCCATTTTCTGAGGCCAGCTGGCACAGATCTCAATATGCCTTTGGCTTTAGCTATAGTTTCATTTATTTTTGTTGAATATTGGGGTATTAAAACGTTAGGTTTTGGCTATTTTGGTAAATTTTTCCGTTTTGGTGCTCTTTTGAAAGGTAAAATATTCGAAGGTATCGTTGATTTCTTTGTTGGTATTTTAGAACTACTCAGTGAATTTATAAGACTCGTCAGTTTTACATTCCGTTTATTCGGAAATATGACAGCTGGAGAAATATTATTGCTTATGACATCGTTCCTAATTCCTTTTGCGTTTTCATTACCGTTCTATGGTCTTGAATTACTCGTAGGGGTAATACAGTCTTTGATTTTCTCTGCATTAACTTTAGTTTTCGTAACAATGGCTATCGAGCCTCATCATGATGAGGGTGAAGACCATTGAAAATAGTGTGATTGAAACTTTGTATACATAATTTAACTAGGGGGTTTTTAATGGAAGGTACAATTGCAGAAATGATTACATATTCAAAATATATTGGCGCAGGTCTTGCTGTTGGTATAGGTATGATAGGTCCTGGTATAGGAATTGGTATGATAGGTTCAGGAGCCTTGAATGCTTTGAGCAGGAATCCTGAAGCAAGAGGTCCGATTGCAACCAATATGATTTTGGCAATTGCTTTTGCTGAGGCTCTTGGTATTTATGCATTAATTATTGGTGTAATACTTGCCATAGTTGCTTAGTTCATAAGCATAGTTTTATTAATAAAGAATACTGGAGTAACTTATGGAAGCTTTAGGTTTTCACTGGCCAAGTTTAATAGCTTATTTGTTAAACTTCACTATCTTGCTGATAGTTTTAACTAAATTTGCTTACAAACCAATTTTGAAAATACTTGATGAGCGATCATCAAATATAAAAGATAGTTTGGAGTTAGCAGATAAAGTTCGTGAAGAAAGTGCACAACAACAAGCTCAACTAGACGATCAGCTTGTTGAAGCTAGGAAACAAGGGCAATCAATTATTGAAGATGCTCGTTCTGCTGCTGAAAAACTTAGTGATCAAGAACGAGAAAAATCAAAGAAAGAAGCTGAAGAATTTTTAGTAAAAGCTAAAAATGATATTGAACGCGAGCGTGATTCAGCAATGGATGAGCTTCGTTCAAACTTTGGTGGTTTGGCAGTTTCTGCTGCTGAACAAATTATCCAACGATCTCTTGATGAAAATACACATAAAGATATTATTGATAATGTTCTTGAAAATGCATTTACTGATAAAACTGAGGAGTCATAAAATAAATGGCAAAAGGACCCAAAGCAAAAAGGTATGCTGAAGCAGCTTTTCAAATTGCAGAGAGCTCAGGTGACTTGAAAGAATGGTCTTCTCAGCTTTCTGATTTATCCCAATTGATTGGAGACGAATCAGTGTATACTTTTTTGAGCTCCGCAAAAGTTCCATTACAGGATAAACTTTCTGTATTGAACAAAACGATGAAAGATTTTAATCCTTTAATTAGCAACCTTGTTTCTATACTCGCTATAAGAAATTCAATTGGTTTAATTGAATCAATAACAGAAGAGTTTACAAAACTAGTTGATACATCCAGTGGTGTAGCTAGAGCACAGGTTTATACTGCTGTTGATTTGAATAAAGAACAGCAAACTAGTATTGAACATAGTATATCGAAGGCATTAAATACTGAACTTCAGGTATCCTATCACAAAGATACCGAATTATTGGGTGGATTAGTTGTAAGGGTAAATGATTTAGTGATAGATGGAAGTATACAAGAAAAATTAGTTGGTCTTAGAAGGCAAATTGGTAAATAGTTTTAATTTAAATAACGATAGAAGATTATTTGAGGTGAATTTATGACGACTAGGGGACAGGATATAGCGTCAGTTATAAAAAAACAAATAGAGGAATATGGTTCTTCGGCTAGTATGGTAAATGTTGGTGTAGTCACCGAAGTAGGTGATGCTATTGCTAATATACATGGTTTATCAGGTGTTCAGCTAACAGAACTTTTAGAGTTTCCTGGTGGTGTTATCGGGATGGCCATGAACTTAGAAGAAGATTCTGTTTCTGCTGTTATTTTGGGCGATGACAAAGAAATTGCTGAAGGTAACGAAGTAAGATCCACTGGTAGAATTGCTGAGGTTCCTGTGGGAGAAACGGTTATTGGTCGAGTCATGAATGCACTTGGAGAACCAATTGATGGACGAGGAGCTATAACAAGTTCAGAATCCAGACCAGTTGAGAAGGTTGCGCCAAACGTGGTGAGTCGTCAGGCTGTTAACACACCTATGCAGACTGGAATTAAAGCTATAGATAGTATGATTCCAATTGGTAGAGGCCAACGAGAATTAATTATCGGAGATCGATCTACAGGGAAAAGCGCTATTGCAATTGATACAATAATAAACCAAAAGGGTGGAGATTTAATATGTATATATGTCTCTATAGGTCAGCGTGTTGCTAAAGTTGCAGCAACTGTTGCACAGTTAGAGGAATATGGTGCTATGGAACATACAATAGTAGTTGCTGCAAATGCCTCTGATCCTGTTGCGCTTCAATATCTTGCACCATACACTGGTTGTGCAATTGGTGAATACTTTATGGACCAAGGAAAAGATGTTTTGATTATTTATGATGATTTATCGAAACATGCTTGGGCTTATCGTCAACTTTCATTATTATTAAAAAGACCTCCAGGTCGTGAAGCGTATCCTGGTGACGTTTTTTATTTACACAGCCGTCTGTTAGAACGTGCTGCACGACTTAGTCCAGAATTAGGTGGGGGTTCGATCACTGCTTTACCAATTATTGAAACACAAGCAGGTGACGTTTCTGCATATATTCCTACAAATGTTATTTCTATTACTGATGGACAAATTTATCTTGAAACAGACTTGTTTAACTCTGGTACTAGACCTGCGGTAAATGTAGGTTTATCAGTTTCAAGAGTAGGTGGTTCTGCCCAAACTCGAGCAATGCGTAAAGTTGCGGGTCAATTAAGACTAGATCTAGCTCAGTATAGAGAATTAGTAACATTTGCTCAATTTGGTACAGATGATCTTGATGATGCTACAAGGACACGTTTAGAACGTGGACAAAGGATTAGTGAAGTATTAAAACAAGCACAATATGTACCACTACCAATGAACAATCAGGTTGTGGTTTTATATGCTGCAATTAACGGATTCATGGATCAAGTTCCAGTTGATACTGTGAAACAATGGGAAAGTAATTTTATTGCTTTTATGTCATCCAATCATAGTGAAATTTTAGAAAGTATCAGTACAAATGCAGATATAAATGAAGAAACTGAGACTAAATTAAAAGAAGCAATTGAGGCGTTTAATAAAGTTCAACTAGCTTAAAATAGTGTAGGAATCATATGGCAAATGTAAGAACAATTAGAAGAAGAATAAGAAGTGTTCAAAGTACAGCAAAAATAACTAAAGCTATGCAAATGATAGCAGCATCTAAAATGCGTTTTGCTCAACTTGCCACTCTTGCAGGTAGACCTTATGCTGAAAAAATAGAAAATGTTTTATCTGATCTTGCAGCGCAACCGGCTGAAGGAGAACAAATTCACCCATTGTTGATTGAACGTGATATTACTAACACTGCTGTGATTCACATGACTCCGGATCGAGGCCTTTGTGGAGGACTACCTGGTAATCTGAATAGATCTTGTGGCGATTTTATTCTTAATGAAAGTTCAACAATTACTAGCGTCGCAGTGGGAAAAAAAGGAAGAGATTTTCTTACACGGACTGGTAACCAACCTATGGCTGTTTTTACAGATTTACCTGACAAGGCGACCGTTGAAGATATTATGCCAATTGCCAAGCTTGTTATAGATGGATATATGGATGGTAGTATAGATAAGGTTGTATTAAGTTACCCTCAGTTTATCAATGTAACATTACAAACTCCTATTATTAAACAACTTTTACCAGTAATACCATCAGAATTATCAAGTAATGAAACGGTTGGATATATATATGAACCATCAAGTATTGATCTGATGGAACTGCTTTTACCACGATATATTGAGACAGAAATATATCATGCATTATTAGAATCAAGAGCATGTGAACATTCATCACGAATGGTTGCGATGAGAAATGCTACTGATAGTGCTAATGATATGATTGACTCATTAACATTACTCATGAATAAAGTAAGGCAAGAAGCTATTACTACAGAACTATTAGATATAGTGGGCGGAGTTGCTGCTCTAAATTAATTACAAAAAGGCGGAATGAAATGGCAGAAAATAAAGGTAAAATAGTACAAATTATCGGAACGGTTGTAGACGTAGAATTTCCCCCTGATAATCTTCCTGAAATTTACAATGCTTTAACTCTTCAGCACAATGGAGAAGAATTAGTTTTAGAAGTAGAACAACATGTAGGTAATAATTGGGTTCGTTGTTTAGCAATGGGTGCAACTGAAGGTCTTGCCAGAGGTATGGAAGTTAATGATACAGGACAACCTATTGCTGTACCTGTTGGTGATGGTTCATTAGGACGATTATTTAATGTTACAGGAAAGGCACTTGATAATATCGGAGAGGTTACTGCAGAAGAGCATTGGCCTATTCATAGACCTGCTCCAAGCTTTGAAGATCAAAGTTCTAGCACTGAAATGCTTGAAACAGGAGTAAAGGTTATTGATCTGATTGCTCCGTTTACTAAAGGTGGTAAAATTGGAGCCTTTGGTGGTGCAGGGACTGGTAAAACAGTTATTATCATGGAGTTAATTCGAAATATTGCTCAGGTTCACAAAGGCTATTCAGTATTTGCAGGTGTGGGTGAGAGATCTAGGGAAGGAAATGACCTTTGGAATGAAATGGAAGAATCGGGTGTATTGCAAAATACAGCACTGGTTTTTGGACAAATGAATGAACCACCAGGAGTTAGATATAGAATTAGCCTAACAGGTTTGACTATGGCTGAATATTTTAGAGATCAACAAAATCAGGATGTTTTGCTGTTCATTGATAACATATTTAGATATACATTGGCAGGTATGGAAGTATCAGCGCTTTTGGGTAGAATGCCTTCAGCTGTTGGATATCAACCAACATTAGCTACAGAAATGGGAGCTTTACAGGAACGAATTACATCGACTAAAAATGGTTCAATTACATCTTTTCAAGCGGTCTATGTTCCTGCTGATGACTATACTGATCCCGGTGTATCTACTACATTTGGCCATTTAGATGCTAACATCTCTCTTGATAGGGCAATTTCTGAACAAGGTATATATCCAGCAGTAGATCCATTAGCATCTAACTCTAGAATTCTTGATCCATTAATTGTTGGAGAAGAACATTATCAAGTAGCTCGTGGTGTACAAGAATACTTACAAAGATATAAAGATTTGCAAGATGTGATTGCAATTTTAGGTATGGAAGAATTATCTGAAGAAGATAAACTAACAGTTTCAAGAGCACGAAAGTTGCAAAGATTTTTCTCACAACCATTTTTTGTTGCTACTCAGTTTACTGGTCGAGAAGGCCGATACGTTCCAATTCAAGATACTATACGTGGTTTCAAAGAAATATTAGAAGGTAAACATGACGATTTGCCTGAACAGGCCTTTTACATGGTTGGCGATATTGAAGAAGCTAGGGCTTCGGCTAATAGTTAAATTATAAATAGGAGAAATCTTCTCAATGAAATTAGAGATTGTTTCAGCAGAAAAAAATATTTATTCTGATGATGTACGTGGAGTTGTTGCACCAAGTATTGAAGGTGAAATTGCCATACTTGATAACCATGCACCTTTACTGACATCTCTTCAGCCCGGAGAGGTTCGAATTATTCAAGATGGATCAGAAGATACTTATTTATATCTATCTGGTGGATTTATCGAAGTATTAGGTAATCATGTGACTATTTTAGCTGATGCTGCTGAACGTGTTGAAGAAATTGATGAAGCAAAAGTACAAGAAGCAATAAAACAAGCCGAAGAGGAAATAAGTAACAGTCAGTCAGATATCGACTTAGCTAATGCTGTTGCATCCATTCGAAGAGACCAAGTACGTTTGAAAATTGTTCAAAAAAGAAGATCTTCAAATAGACCCCCTTCTGTTTCTTAATTGTTCTCTTTTAAATGGTAAGTTAGTGATTGTAGCGACGCTACTGGATCAATATTTCGTATAATCATATCTTTGTGATCGAGTGGAGTAAATGGTGCGTAATTTAAAACAGCTTTGATTCCTGAGTGATAAAGTTGATTTAATATATCTTTTGTCACACTTGCTGGTACTGCAACGATTGCAATTTGAATACTGCTACTTTGTAAAAACTCCTCGATTTCTACAATATTTTTTATTTTTATTTTACCTATCTGTTGACCTATTTGTTTGAGATCTGAATCAAATGCAGCTATTATATTAAAACCTTCTGGTGCAAAACCAGGATAGCTTAATAGTGCTCTTCCTAGTCTTCCAACACCTATTAAGCAAACCTCCCACTGTAGATTTACTCCTAGGATTTCTCGTAATCTTTTTACAAGAATATTTACTGAATATCCTTTACCTTGTTTACCAAATTTTCCAAAGTAACTTAAATCTTTTCTAATTTGAGCAGGGGTAATTTGTGCTAAGTATCCTAATTGTTCAGAACTTACAATTTTTGTTTTTTCAACTTGTAGGATACTTAATATATTAAGATAATGAGGTAATCTTTGAACAACTACTTCAGGAACAATTATAGAATTTCCATTGATGCTATAGTTCAATTCAATACCCTCTCATGAAATTTAGGAATGAAATAACTGACCTAAAATAATACTTCAATAAAAATACACTATTTTATTAAAAAAATCACTTCAACTTTTCAGTTTAATATTATTTTCAATTAGTTTTATTGATTCAAATTCCTCAATTATAGATTGAACTTTGTCTATATTCTTTTGAGATCCCAAATTTCCTTTTAAAGAAATTTTATTGTTGAAAATTCTAATAGAAACAAATCCGTCTTGAAAAATACTGGCATCTGCTAATTTTTTTGCAATAGTAATTTCGAGTTCAGAATCACTAACGATATCATTTTTAACTGCTAAGACCCCTTCAATTTTCTTCATAAAATTTTCTATGGAAATGCTTTGTTCATTAAATTGGCACGTTCCAGATAAATGCGCAATTCCGGAAATCACTTCTACTTTGACATTCGACATTGAAGAATAATTAGATGCGTAAAATCTTTCTAATGAATAATTGGCTTCCTTTGTTGCTAATTCATCAGACAAGTAAATCGGAATGTCGTTTATGTTTATTGTTGAATCTATAGTTGGGGCACCTGAGGTTATGTTATTTAACAGTTCATGTTTAACACTTAATATTTTCTTACCTACTTTAATTAAAAAATAATTTGGTCTGAAGGTGCTTTTATCAACCATTAAGCCAAAAAGCTGAGATTTTGTATTATCATTTGTGCGAACAATCGTCTTTTTTGAAAAATGAATCATTCCTTTTTGGTTAGCTTTTTTGTTATCTATCGACTCTTTAAGTGGTATAAATAAATTCGGTACTGATTTATTAATCCTTACATTGATACCAATTATTGATTTATCTTTTGTTGAAAACAGTATTTCATTTATTTTCGAGTTTTCTCCGGACTCAGTTTGATAATTCTCACCAAGTATAAGAGTTCCCATTACCATAATGTCTCCTTTTTGATATTCCTAAACTTCTCTATACTCACCTTCTACAGTTTCATCATCATCAGATTTTGTACCTTCTTCAGTCTCATTATTAGGATTTTCAGATTCTTGACTGTAAACAGCATTCCCTAATTCTTGTAATGTTTGTTGTAAATCATCTAAGGATGATTTAATAGATTCATCATCATCGCTTTCAAGGGCTTCCTTCAATGTTGCTACTTTTGATTCAATTTGTGTTTTAAGCTCTTCTGGTACTTTATCACTATTTTCAGCGAGTGTTTTCTCAGTAGTATAGATTAGATTGTCTGCTAAATTTCTTGTTTCAACAGATTCTTTTTTCTTTCTATCATCATCAGCATTTGCCTCAGCTTCTTGAACCAACTTTTCAACATCTTCTTGTGATAAACCTGAACTTGCAGTGATAGTAATCTTTTGTTCTTTACCAGTACCTTTATCTTTTGCAGAAACATTTAATATTCCGTTTGCATCAAGATCAAAAGTGACTTCGATTTGAGGTATTCCTCTTGGAGCTGGTAGAATTCCGTCGAGTACAAATTTACCTATAGAATTATTTTCTGTTGCCATACTTCTTTCACCTTGTAAAACATGTATTTCAACTTTATCTTGATTATCTGCAGCAGTACTGAAAACTTCACTTTTAGCAGTTGGAATTGTAGTATTTCGAGGTATTAATGGAGTCATTACGCCACCCAAAGTCTCTATTCCAAGAGAAAGAGGTGTGACATCTAAAAGAAGTACATCCCTAACATCCCCTTGTAAAACCCCTGCTTGTATTGCTGCGCCAATTGCAACTACCTCGTCTGGGTTTACACCTTTATGAGGCTCTTTTTCAAACAGTTCTTTTACTTTATCCTGTACAGAGGGCATACGTGTCATTCCACCAACCAATATTACTTCATTAATATCACTAGCTTTAATTCCAGCATCTTCAATAGCTTTTTTACATGGTTCCACAGTTTTGGTTATTAAATCGTCAACTAGTTGTTCTAATTTAGATCTAGTTAGACTCATAGCTAAATGTTTAGGGCCAGAGGAGTCAGCTGTAATAAAAGGAAGGTTGATTTCACTTTGCATTACATTGGATAATTCGATTTTTGCTTTTTCTGCAGCTTCTTTTAGTCGCTGTAAAGCCATGTTATCATTCTGTAAATCAATTCCTTGGTCTTTTTTAAATTCTTCGATTATCCAATTAATGATTCTTTGATCAAAATCATCTCCACCCAAATGTGTATCTCCATTAGTGGCTTTTACTTCGAATACACCTTCTCCAATTTGTAATATAGATATATCAAAGGTACCACCACCAAGGTCATAAACTGCAATAGTTTGATCTCCTTGTTTATCCAGGCCGTAGGCTAATGCTGCAGCAGTAGGTTCATTTATTATTCGCAAAACCTCTAATCCGGCAATTTTACCTGCATCTTTTGTTGCATTTCTTTGACTATCATTAAAATATGCTGGTACTGTAATTACTGCCTGCGTAATTGTTTCTCCTAATTTTGATTCTGCGTCTTCTTTTATTTTTCTTAGAACCATAGCTGAAACTTCTGGTGGTGACATAGGTTTTTCTCCGAGTACCACAGATACATCCCCATTTTTGGAGGCCTTTAATTCATATGGATATTGACTTGACTCAGATTTTGTTTCGGTATGTTTCCTTCCCATAAATCGTTTTATTGAAAAGACTGTGTTTTCAGGGTTAGTAACAGCCTGTCTTTTAGCAGCTTGCCCAACATATCTTTCATCACTTTTTACATTTACCCCAACTACTGAAGGAGTAGTTCTTCCACCTTCGCTATTTTCTAGAACAGTAGGCTCACCACCTTCCATAACAGCTGCACATGAGTTTGTTGTTCCAAGATCGATTCCTATAATTTTAGCCATTGTTATCTCCTTCTGTTTCGCTAGAATTATTTTGACTTTCTACATCAATATCTTCTTTTTCGTTATTAACATTATTAACATTTCTAATTACAGTTACTTGGGCAGGTCTAATGATCCTACCTTTTAGTTCATATCCTTGTGCAATTATATCAGCAATGGTACCTTCATTTTTTGTTTCATCTTCAATAGTCATTATTGCTTCATGATATTTTGGATCAAAATCCATCCCAGGTTTTGCTGTTTGTGATATTCCTTCAGATTCAACAAGTTCATTCAAACTTTTTTCTATCATTATTACACCTTGGTACCAAGAATTATCATCGGGCATACTACTTATTGCTCGATTAAAATTATCAATAATTGGTAATAAGTTTGATACAAATCTAGAAACTATCATGACATAGGTTGCTTCACGTTCTTCAGCAACTCGATTTTTATAATTTATAAGATCTGCTTGAGCTCGTTGTGCAATATTCTTATATTGGTCTCTTTCATTGATAACGGTATCTATTTCATCAGTTATAGTTTTTCCGTTATCTATTTCAGAAACCTCTTCATTATTTTCTTCAGGATTATTCATAATACTTACCAGTTTTATGTTTGATGTTAATAAACGGATTATTTATCAAATTATGTATTTTTTTAAGATGTGATTCAAATTCAGAATTCTCAAAAGATTCGACAATATTATTAATATACTCTTTTGCTTTTTCTAATTCTTGAAAAGTATTTAAAATGAATTCAACTCCAGATAGATTCATTCCTATATCATCTACCAAATATTTAATTAATCTAATTTTATTAATATCGTGGGTAGAATACAATCGTAGCATTCCTATTGTTCTAGTAGGAGAGATCAGGCCAGCTCGTTCATATTTTCGCAAAGTTTGTGGATGCATAGCCAAAATCTTTGCTGCTACACTAATAATATACACACCTTCCATATCTTGTGTGTTTTTACTATCGTTTCTTAAAGAATTGTTTTTGTTGACTCTGCGTGTTTCTGCTTCATTTATATCACGTAAATCAAGACGCTCAATTTTGGATTTATTTTTTATGGAATTTCGCATTATACTTCGTATGTTTTATATACAAAATATAATAATCCTTGATATGGTGTATGTCAAGGTATAATCAATCTACAATTCTGATTTTTATTGACTGTGATTGTGCACCTGAGCCCGATATATCCCATGACCCATTTAATGTTATATTTCCATTATATTCAGGTGCTTGTTTTGATTCATTTAAACTAATACTTTCAACTTCATTTGGATCCACTACGATTGTGGTATTAGTCCCAGGAAGTTTTGGCGTGACTTCTATAGAAAGCATTACAGAACCGATATTATTGATTTTTAGAGTGAAGTCTGAGGTTCCGTATATTAGTTTGGTGTAAAAACCATCTTCATCAAAAGTTACTGATAATGGTTCATTTACAGGATTGTTGCTACATTTACCAGGAGCACATGTTTCTGGTTCAGGAGTAGGTGTAGGCTCCGGGGTGGCTGTAGGGTCTGGCGTTTCTATAGGTTTAGGTGTAGCAGTAGGTTCACTAGTTGGAGTAGATTCAGGTATAGAAGTAGGGGTAGGAGTAGGAGTAACTTCTCCGGCAATTGCATCACCTACTTTTTGGCGTATATTTTGTACAGCATCTTTACTTTCGTTTGAGCAAGCGGTTAAACCACTTACTAGCATCAAAGATATTAGTAACAGTTTTATCTTCATAATGTTTTCCAGATATTATATTAAAATTTCTAATCCAAGCTATTATAACTGGGATGATTTAAAATTTAAATCTTTGTTCTTTCCATGGATCACCATAAGAGTGATATCCTAAATTTTCCCAAAATCCTAATTCTTCGTTTTCAATAAAATTAATACCTTTAATCCACTTAGCGCTTTTCCATGCATATAATTTAGGGACTACTAAGCGCATAGGTCCTCCGTGTTCTGGTGATAGACTATCTCCATCATGTTTATGTGCTAATAAGACGTCATCTTCTAGTAATACTTCAGATGGAAGATTTGTTGTATACCCTCCATAACAATAAATTAATGCATATTTAGCGTTAGATTTTAGATTATTTTTTCCTATTAGATCTTTTACTCTAATCCCTTCCCATAAATTATCTAGGCGACTCCATTGAGTTACACAATGGAAATCTTTAGTTAGTATAGTTTGTTTGAATGACATTATTTCTTCCCAATTGAAGGTAATTTTGTTATTAACTAAACCATCAATAGTAAAAGACCATTCTGTTAATGGGATTTGAGGTATGTCACCATATGTAAGTACAGGAAATTTTTCTGTTAATTTTTGACCAGGAGGTGTTCTATTAACTGAGACATCATCTCGTGTTTCCATATTAGTTTTTTCATTATTTTGATACATTTTAATTGTCCTTTGATAGAATAGGATGTAATGGCTTATTGTTGTATTCTATTTATAATTTAAATTTTAGAAAGTATAGCAATTGATAGAGAAAAATTCGATCGAAATTAACAATGTAACGAAATCATTTGGTTCTAATCCTATTTTAAATGATTGTTTCTTATCAGTAAGAGCCTCTGAAAGATATGTGCTTTTAGGCTCTAACGGCTCAGGTAAAACAACTTTAGTTAAATTATTAACCACTTTGTATTCTCCAGATCAAGGAGAGGTGATTATTAATGGCTATAATTCATCTAATCATGCAGAGCAAATCCGGACAATTATGGGATATGTTGGTCATAATTCTCTTCTTTATGCAGATTTAACTGCTTTTGAAAATTTACGATTTTTCAGTAAATTTTATCCACATATTGATTTTGATGAACAATTTGAATATCTGTCTAGAATTTTAAATCTTTCACATTTGATCAATCAAAAAGTAGGTAAATTATCTCATGGTGAACAAAAGAGACTCTCTATTATGAAAGCGATGATGAGTAGCCCATCGATATTGATTATGGACGAACCGGATGCTGGGTTAGATGTGAATTCTATTGATAACTTAACTGAGCAATTTTTTCCTAACGTTATTAATGGGAATATGACAGTGTTTTTGACGACA